>JAESGS010000149.1_pt1 | contig 107457 bp, 74 predicted proteins | sample 9269761 | NCBI WGS metagenome assembly JAESGS01 (sample SAMN15741799, study PRJNA653493) | algae metagenome | isolation source: Cyanosarcina radialis HA8281-LM2 and co-occurring heterotrophs from damp... | place: USA: Makauwahi cave, Hawaii | collected 2011-01-06 | reverse complement strand
TTTTTGATAACAAGTAAAAACCGTAACATATGGTAAATTCAACAGTGTATCTAGGTGAAAATCCATTTTGAAATCGTGGTAAAATGTAGCTTAAGCTACATTTTACCACGCGATGTCCGAAGAGCCGTTTTTAGCGTCGAACAAATCAGAAATCGCTTGGGCGTTCCCACCGAATTCGATATTGTTGAATACGCCATCAACTTTACCCCTCCTTGGTTGGACTTCAGAGAAGACGGAAAATTGCGCCAGAAAAAACCGCCCGTGGTTACAGAAGGATTGCCCCGCATTCAAGCTCCCGATTTTACGGTAGCAGCTACCGGGCAAAAGACCGATATCAGCGGTCGTAGCGGCAGTTCGGGTGGCTCTGACACGACCTACCAAGGAGAACTTAGTTCTGTAGGAACGGTTTTGGGTGGGAGTTGGTTCGTTCGCACCAATCAATCGGATTTAACCGATACCAGTTCTTGGCGACTCTCAGAAGCACAGTATTTCCGCCCGACTGACTCAACCGACTACGTTCTGGGTTCTCATCCTACCTTTTGGAACGCTCAAGGCGATGGCGACTATTGGGGCTTGACTACTGTTCGGCGTTGGGGTTTTAAACCGGGCACTACTACTACTGGTAGTGGTGGCTTTAATTGGAGTCAGCGCCTGCAAACTGACGAACTCGGACGCACGATTGTGGGACAAGCCCCACCGAATACCCTAGTCCGACTAACTCAAGGATCGCGGGATAATGTCGTTGCTGAGGTGTTAGTAGATTCATCTGGAGTCTTTCGATTTGCAGATGTTCCTTCTAGGGGCGGTAGATATGAAATTTTACTTTATCCTAACGGGCAGCTAACAGCAGCGCCAGAAATCCGAGATGCCACTTTTTCAAGCGTTCCTAGTCAATTACCCAAGGGTACGTCGGCTCTCACCGTTTCTGCGGGCTTGCGGCGAGAATTTGACGAAGGATCGAATTTTATTGGCGATTTCACTGAGTTACGAGGTGGAGTTGCCTATCGCTACGGCGTTTCTGAAGATCTGACTTTAGGTGTCGGTACGGTTTACGATCGCTCTTTACTAGGATTGGGAGAAATTTTCTATCAACCCAAAGGTTTCCCCTTGCAAGTTTCAGCATCGGTGCTAGCTGGGGGAGAGGATGGCATAGAAGTCGATAGTTATATTAGCTTTCAGCCTACAGATACTTTACGCGCCGAATTCAGCAGCGATCGCCTTTCTACCCGATTTGGCGTTAACTGGCAAGCATTCCCTAGTTTGAGTTTCAGAGTTGGCGGTAATACCAGCGATGATGCTCTGTTTGCTGGCATCAACTTTGCCCAAAGCAGCCGGAATTTTTCGACTTTTGCCAGCGTCGAACTCGATACCAAAAATCGCCTGCGCTTGGCTTTGAATTCCCGCCTGGGAGCCTTGCAACTCAACCATCGCTCCAACGAACTCAGCAGCGACTCCAGACTGACTTACAACCTTTCTGGCTCGGATAGTTTGAATTTAGGACATTCGGTGTTTGTGGGGTATGAAACCAATCATACCGACGAACGCGATGATAACTTAGCCTCTGCTGGTTGGTTCTATCGCTCTCCGTCTCAATCTCTAGATGGCAGATATCTCTGGGAAGTAGGTCTGGGATACGGTGTTGGTTCTCGTGGCGATGGCCTAATTGCTTCGGTTGGTACTGCTGTCGTCCCAGGAGTAGTAGTGCGAGGAATTTATCAAGGTGCTTCAGTTTCCTCCGACGACCAGAGTTTCCGGGTTGAGATTTCGCCCAACCTTTATTTCCAAGGCGGCATCGGCCCTGGCGATCCTCGATTCGATCGCTTGCGCAATGAAGGGGGGATCTGGATACAACCATTCTTAGATCGCAATAATAACGGCAAGCGCGATCGAGGCGAACAAATCTACACCGAAGATCTAGATTTACTGCTAGTGCTCAATAACGAATCGATTAAATCTTCCCGACCGGAAGTTCGCCGCCAAGGGGTGTTTGTCACCCTCTCTCCGGGCACTTATCGCCTCGATCTCGATCCGGCGGGCTATCCGGTGGATTGGAAACCAGTCAAACCTGCCTATGCAGTAGAAGTGGTTCCTGGTAGTTATACCCCAGTTCTAGTGCCGATGGTGCAGTCTTATACCGTAGCTGGTCGAGTGACCGACGCGCAAGGCAAACCTGTAGCCAATGCCAGAGTCGAAGCCGTCCCCACCGAGCGAGGAGAAACAGTATTATCTATCACCAATGAGGCCGGAGTTTTCTATTTAGAAAACTTGCAGCAAGGAACTTATAACTTGCTGGTTCGGGGTCAACCCGTTCAACCGAGTCAAATCGTCATCGACGCTAATTCTCCCTCATTGCAAGAGGTGAATTTGACGATCGCTAAATAAATAGGGGCGCATTTGCCCTCACCCCGCCTCCGGCACCCTTACAGGTGTATGTTTTTAAAAATTGGCTCTGTGAGCGATGAGTAGACGACGAAAACAATGGCTTTTCTTCCCCTGCTTCCTCTGCATCCACTGCATCCCCTGCTCCAGAACCACCCCAAATCTCAAAAACATACCCTTGAAAGCCTCCGACACCCCTCTCCCGTGGGAGAGGGGCAGGGGGTGAGGGCTGCTGTAGGGGGATCTAGGCCTGAATGCCCTCAAGCACGTATCCATCCCGCGCCTAGCTCGCCATAATTAGCTGTATAAAAATGGTCGCCAGCGGGCGAATTAAAGTAGCGATAAAAGGCATAAGCGACGATTGGGACGTTGTTAATCGTCACGACATTTGTAACCGATATGCTGAAAATTTTTGGTTAGGTGGGTGGAAATCCGCACCTCATAGCGACGATCTCTGGGATCTCGATCGCTTAATATAACTTAATAAATCTTCAAAATGTTGGCTCTAGCTAGAAGCTGTCAAATCCAAGCGAACGCTAGCCGTAGAGCATCGCTTTAGAGTCAGGAGAAAAACGATGGCAAGCAAATGGCAAAAAAGATTGGTGAAGATCGGTACGTGGGTAGCGGCTGAGGTAGTGCTGACGATGGCAGGTGCAGATAACTTGGCCGACTATAGCGAATTCGTCTTCTCCGATCGCGGTATAACTCAAGTAACAGAAGCAATTAGCAACCTGATTACGCTAGTTTTATAGTTAGCGCTCTGTATCGCTTGCAGGGCGGTAATCTTCGTGCCAACATTACCAAAACTAATTTTTAGCAAACATAATTAAACAAACGCTAAAGAGTATTAAGAATTACTATCCCCAGCCAAAACTCTGTCAAGCTATAGATCGTAGCCCAAAGCGTACAAGCATCAAGAGGTGCTCGATCGCGGATGAGTTAAGTGCCATCCGAAGTCCGAGCATCAAGGGCAAGCCAATCGATATCTACCAGAACTTATGACAACAATCGAACATTTACGTGCCAAACTACCTTTTCCCCTCAAACGATTGGCTGACCTAGCTTACAACTATTGGTGGAGTTGGACGGACGATCGCGTTTCCCTGTTTCGCAACATCGATCCTGACAAGTGGCAGGAATCGAAACACAACCCAGTCGAGCTAATAGACTCTACCAGCTACGTCCGACTGACCCAGCTAGCCAACGACCCAGTTTACATCAAGCGCCTCAAGGTCCTAGCCCAGCAGTTTGATAATTACATGGCCTCAACCGATACTTGGGCCAGTAGCGTCGCTCCTCAAATTACGGCCAAAAACCCAGTTGCTTATTTTTGCGCGGAATTTGGCATTCACGAATCGTTGCCGATTTACTCCGGGGGTTTGGGAATTCTGGCGGGAGATCACCTCAAATCCTCCTCGGATCTGGGCGTACCGATGGTAGCTATAGGATTGCTATACCGTCAAGGCTACTTCCACCAAAAACTCAATCGCCAAGGTTGGCAAGAAGACTACTATATCGACAATCCATTCGAGCGAATGCCGATCGAATTGGTGAAAAACGATCGGGGCGAGGCGCTGACAGTCGAGATGGAAATTCGCCAGCGGCGAGTGAAGGTGCAAGTCTGGGTAGTCAGAGTCGGTCGAGTTAACCTTTATCTGTTAGATACCAATCGAGATGACAACGATGCGGTAGATCGATGGCTGACAGGACACCTTTATGGCGGCAACCTCGATACCAGAATCGCCCAAGAGGTGCTTTTAGGGATCGGTGGGGTAAGAGTCCTGAAAGCCTTGGGGATCGAGCCAGCCGTGCATCACCTCAACGAAGGTCATGCGGCGTTTGGCACTTTAGAGGTGGCCAGGTTAGAAATCGAACGCACGGGCAAATCTTTCTACGACATCGAAGCTTCAGTGCGCGATCGCTGTGCCTTCACCACTCATACCCCAGTTCCGGCCGGTCACGATGTCTTCTCTTCCGACCTGATGGATTCTTATTTCGCCCACTACTGGCCGACGTTAGGTTTATCTCGCGAACAATTCCTCGCTTTGGGGGCCAGGCGGCTAGGAGATCCGTGGGAACCCTTCGGCATGACGGTTTTAGCTTTACGGATGTGTCGGGCGGCTAATGGGGTCAGCAAGCTGCACGGAGAAGTCTCCCGCAAGATGTGGAAGATTCTTTACCCAGAACAACCAGAAGATAAAGTCCCCATCGGCCACATTACCAATGGGGTACACGCCCGCACTTGGACTGCACCCTTAATGGCTGATTTGTACTCGGAGTATCTGGGAGAAGATTGGTCCACTCGCGTCTCCGACCCCCAAATGTGGGCCAAACTCGACGGAGTTCCCAATGAAGAACTCTGGTGGCGACATCAAGTCCTGAAAGAGCGGTTGATCGCCCATACTCGGTCTAAAGTTAAAGCTGCTAGGAGCGATCGCAGTGAAGAACAATATCGGATCGATGCGGCCGATCGCCTGTTAGATCCTAAAATCTTGACTATTGGGTTTGCTCGCCGCTTCAGCCTCTACAAGCGGGCTGACTTGATCGTTCGCGACGCTCAACGGGCCTTAGAGATTTTTGGTAACTCCCAACGGCCGGTACAAATCGTCTTTGCTGGCAAAGCCCATCCCCAAGATGAAGAAGGCAAGCGACTGATCCAGCGAGTTATGGACTGGTGCAAACACCCAAACCTGATCGATCGCGTGGCTTTGATCGAAGACTACAACATCTACACCGCCCAAAAACTGATTCAAGGGGTCGATGTCTGGCTGAACAACCCCCGTCGGCCGTTAGAAGCTTCCGGCACCAGCGGGCAAAAAGTTTGCTTTAACGGTGGGATCAACTTTAGCGTCCTCGATGGTTGGTGGTGCGAAGGCTATCAAGTCGGTGCTGATGGCAAAGGGTCGAACGGTTGGGCGATCGGCGAAGATGCTAACACTAGCGATCAAGAATTGCAAGATCGCATCGATTCCCAATCGCTCTATCGGTTGCTGGAAGAGGAAATCGTTCCCCTCTACTACGATCGAGACGAAAACGGCATTCCTCACCGTTGGATCGAGATGATGAAAGCCTCGATTAAAACCAACGCCCCGCTGTTCAATACCGATCGCATGATTGCCGATTACGTCACCCAAATCTATGCCCCAGGTACGGCTGCTAGTGCCGTCCCCGTTCGGGCTAGCGCTTTGGTATAGGGGGCGGCGATCTAATCCAAAGAATAACAGACAGCCCTCTCCCAAAGAGAGGGCTTATGCTTGTGGGACAGCCATCTTGGCTGTCCCACAAGCATATTGAGAAATTATCTTGGGTTTAGGGAGCGATCGACCTTCGGCATGGAACCATTCAACTAAGGAGACGATCGCTTCTTCCCCATTTCTAGCAGCTTCTTCGTAGGTTTTACCATCCGTACAAGGCTGCATTACTAAACCAACAAATTCAGGTAGAAAAACCACAAAACAATCATCTTCCTCAGACCACTGGATTAACATGCTGTATAGTGGGTTCATTCTTCTGAATTCTCCATTTCTTCTAATTGCTTCAGGACTTCATTGACTTGTTTCTCCAGATATATCGGTGCATCGTCTCCATCTTTCCTGGCAATTACAATTGGCTCAATTAAGCTTAGATGGCTCCACACCTGATGACTGCCCTTGCCCTGTCGATAAATAAACCCCGCCTTTAAGAGCAATTTTTTCAACTCTCTAATCTTCTTGGGCATTCATCCTCAGATCCTGCTTTCAATTGAATTATAGTTTATTCCCACATTAAGTATCCAATTACGCCAAGGCGAGAAAAGCTATAGCAATAGTTGTTAGAGTTGCAACTTGGTTACGGCGATTTTACCGGAAAAACAGACATCAACATCGCTACCAGGAGTGCGATCGCGTTGGGCGTATACTCCGACATAATAAAATTTATTCCCTTCAACCCGATATTTTATCGGCAGCGGTCGGACGCAGGGCTGACAAAAAACTATCTCTGGTTCGAGATCTCCGGGTGACAAATGAGGGAGATTGACATTCCAGAAACTGCCAGGTTGAAAAGGACGTTGGAGTAAATCATCTAATATTTTGGCAGTCATTTTGGCAGCTAATTGCCAATCCACTGCAAGCGGCCGTTTGAGATAGTGAGAAACCGCAATTCCAGGAATGCCGTGAAAAGCAGCTTCCCGAACGGCTGCGATCGTCCCGGAAATATATACGTCTGCCCCTAAATTCCCTCCAGCATTGATCCCAGATAAAACAAATTTGGCATCGGGGCAAAGATGAGAGAGGGCAATTCGAGTGCAATCGGCTGGAGTGCCAGAAATCGCGTAGGCAAATTCTGCTCTTTGTTCGACTTCAATGGCCTGCTGCGTCGTCACTTGATGCCCGCAACCCGATAAATGGTCTTTGGGAGCGGCAACAATTATTTTTCTGCCATTAACTGCTTGTAGGAGCGAGCGAATTCCTGGCGCGTCTATGCCATCATCGTTAGTCAAAATTAAAGTCATCTGAATTATAAATTTCGCCTCTACTCTTCTAGTCCTAGCTCTCGCAGGCGTTGGGCTAGTCGATCTGCTCGTTGGCGCTCTTGCTGCAAAGCAACTTCTGCTTGTTCCGCCCGTTGGCGCTCCTGTTCTGCTTGGTATTGAGCGAATTGTTCCGGTAATGGGACTAGCTGACCTTCTGGGGTAAAAAATCGCAGCTTGCCTTCGTGCGTACCCAAATACAGGTGTAACTGCTGACTCCATCGCCATCCTTCCGAGGTGGGGGCAATCTCTTCATAAACCCCATTCATCAATCGGAAGCCTTGAAACTCTAAAGTGTGAGGATGAAACCAGAAGTATTCTGGAACCCGCCAGGTATATTGATACAGGTCTTTCTTTAAACCGCGATCTGTACTTGCTGTCGAGTCGGAAAGTAATTCTACGATCGCATTGGGATATTTGCCGCCTTCTTGCCAGACGACCCAACTGCGACGCTCTTCAGGAGTTGTACCCAGGACGACAAAAAAATCTGGCCCTCGAAAATCCTCAGATTTTTTTTGATCGGGACTGTAGTAAATGGTCAGATTGCCAGAGACGTAAAAGTCTTGTTGCTCTCGCCACCACCATTTTAGTAAGCGAATCAGTAAGTCAATTTGTTCTCGATGTAGATCGGATTCCAAAGGTGGTTCGTCGCTCCATAAATTCCCTGGAGGAAATATGACTTCAGGGTTATTCGCCTGGAAAGAAGACTCAGCAGTTACAGACATCGGTTTGACCTTAATGTTGTTTGAGTCGATAGTTGAGGTGACTTAATCTATATTTTGTCTGATTATGCGAGCGATCGCTGCGATTAACTCGTTGGGTTCGATCGGTTTGGCCATGTGCTGCTGGAAACCCGCTTTGAGAGCCTGATGGCGATCGAATTCTGCGGCGTAGGCAGTTAGAGCGATCGCTGGAATGTCTCTAAATTGCTCCAAGCTCCGAATCTGTTGCACGAGCATATAGCCATCCATTTCTGGCATCCCAATGTCGCTGACGATCAGATCGGGAACGGAGCGATCGTTGGCGTTAGCCTGTGCGTTAGCACGTATCGCTTGTAAGGCTTCAATTCCAGATCCGACCCTCGTAACGATCGCACCTGCTTCTTCTAAAACAAATGTGGCAATCTCTAGTGAGTCGGCATCATCATCGACTACTAAGATGCGAACGCCGCTTAAATCACCACCCGTTGAGACTGAATAGCCTGCTAAAGGCGACGGTTGGCTGGTTGCAGGTGCCAGGGGAAGTCGGACTGTGAAGGTAGCACCTTGCCCTTCACCAAGACTGTTGACGCTAATCTGACCGCCGTGCATCTCGACGATCTGACGGGCGATCGCCAATCCTAATCCCAAGCCGCCAAATTTGCGGGTAATGGCTCCATCTTCTTGGCGGAAATGCTCGAAGACATAGGGCAGAAAGTCAGGATTGATGCCTTTTCCCGTATCGATGACTTGAATTTGAGCGTTAGTTGCCGACTGGTTTAAGATCGCGGTAATTCGACCGCCTTCGGGGGTAAACTTCACGGCGTTAGAAAGCAGATTCCAGAACACTTGTTGCAATCTTCCAGGATCGCCCATGACGTAGAGATGGGGGGATGGGGAGATGGGGGGATGGGGGGAGGAGGAGAGGGAGAGAGGGAGAGAGGGCGAAGAGGGCGAAGAGGGCGAGATATTCTCTGACTTCTGACTCCTGACTTCTGACTCCTGACTCCTAACTCCTGGATCTATGACTTCAAATTTCAATTCAATTCCCTTAGCTTCAGCGGCTAACTGCACGGTTTCTAACGCGGCTGAAATTACTTGGGCTAGATCTACAGAAGCGATATTCAAACTCAATTTTCCTCGCAAAATGCGGGAGATGTCGAGCAAGTCTTCAATTAGCTGCGATTGCAGTTGGGCGTTGCGATCGATCGCGGCGAGCGCGGCTTGCGTTTTTTCCGCGTTGAGTTTCCCCCGCTGCAACAGCTTCGACCAACCCAGAATCGGATTGAGAGGCGATCGCAATTCGTGAGATAACACGGCCAAAAATTCATCTTTGATCCGATTGGCGGCTTCGGCTGCTTCCCGTGCTGCCTGTTCCCGTGCCAAAAGCTGTTCTCGTTCGACTTCGGCTTGCTTGCGATCGGTGACATCCTGAGCGGTGCCAATAATCTTGGTAACGGTGCCGTCTGCTGCCCGCTCGAACACTGCATCCCGACAGCGAAGCCAGCAATAGTCACCATTGGCGTGCCTCATGCGAAGCTCGTGGTCGTATACGTCGCGATCGCCAAAATCGTGAAACCGCTGGTTGCCCTCAATTACACCAGGAATGTCATCAGGGTGGACGAGGGACTCAACCAGCACAGGCCCGAAGGCGGCAATTTGCTCCTGAGAGTAGCCCAATATGCGATCGACACCCGCATTGATGTAAATATTGCGTCCCTGCGTCAAGTCAAACACGTATACGAGGTCGGGGGTAGTTTCAGCAATTTTCTCGAACTGGTGACGAGAGCGAGCCAAAGCTTCTTCGGCTTGCTGGCGATCGGTAATATCGATCGTCACTCCAATCAATTTTTGCAGGCTACCATCGTCATTGAGGATAACTTGACCTCGTTCTTCCAGCCAGACGATCGCGCTATTATCGGGACGGATAAAGCGAAATTCAGAGCGGTAATTGCTGCCTGTCGCCACGGCATTTTCGACGGTGGTTTGATGGCGCGATCGATCCTCTGGATGCACCAACGTCAGCCCCAGTGCGACTGACTGAATTTCAGGTAGACCGTAAATCTCAGAAAAATTTGAGGTGGTAACGATCGTGTCATCGAATGGGTTCCACTCCCAAGCGACCATTCTTCCCCCTTCCACTGCCAGCTTCAGTCGCTGTTCTCGATCGTGGATGGCTTGCGCTGTCTCCTGGCGAAGGCGGGAAAGCTTTAGGGTGGCCTCGACTCGTGCCATTAGTTCGCGGGCAGAGAAAGGCTTGATGAGGTAATCGTCCGCTCCTGCTTCCAGTCCTTCGATCCGGGACTCCTCCCCAGCACGAGCAGATAGCAGGATTATCGGAATTTCTTGAGTGCGCGAATCGGCGCGTAGTTCTCGGAGCAACCCAAATCCATCCAGGTTGGGCATCATCACGTCGCTCAGCACCAAATCTGGCATTTGCTGGCGAATAGCAGTCAATGCCGCTCTGCCATCAGCGACGGTTTCCACCTGATAGTGCTGACTTAACAGGCGCTTTAGATACTCTCGCATATCGGCATTGTCATCCGCTAGCAAGATCTGAGGGAGTGAGGAGGTGGTGAGAGGGTGAGGGGGTGAAAAGGAAGATACTATCTCGCTCCCTATCTCCCCATCTCCCCATCTCCCCATCCCCCTTTCCCCATCTGGTAGCCAGCGCGATGCCTCTTCCACGTAGGGATTTGCGCCTAATGCTGTCGATGCCAGAGTGCGAGTGGCTTCAAGGCGATCTGGCGGTAAATGAGCCGCACCGCAAGGAATCGCGATCGCAAACGTGCTGCCGCGATCGATCTGACTGGTAACGCGAATCGTGCCGCCGTGCAACTTGACGAGTTCTTGCACCAATGCCAAGCCGATCCCAGAGCCTTCATAAGTGCGCGATCGGGTGCCATTTATCCGATGAAATCGTTCAAATAATCGGGGTAATTCTGCTGCCGGAATGCCCACTCCGGTATCTGTAACGCTCAATTCCACCGAGTTGCCAACGGGTTGCAAGCGCACGGTAATGCTGCCTGTAAAGGTAAATTTGAACGCATTGGAAATCAGGTTGAGGACGATCTTTTCCCACATTTCGCGATCGACGTATACAGGTTCCGGTAAGGGGGGACAATCGATCTGCAATGTCATTCCGGCTCGTTCGATTAGCGATCGAAACACGCTCGCCAGTTCGGCCGTATACGTCGCTAGATCGGTGGGTTCGTAAGATGCTTGCACTCGTCCGGCTTCAATTCGGGAAAAGTCTAATAAAGCATTGACTAACTTTTGCAAGCGCAAACCATTTCGCTGCACCAGTTGTAATTGTTCGCGCTCGGCAGGTTGCAAGCGATCGTCTAAATTAATTGCCAGTTCCTCCAACGGACTTATCATCAGCGTCAGGGGCGTGCGAAATTCGTGGCTGACGTTGCTGAAAAAGGCAGTTTTGGCGCGATCGAGTTCGGCTAATGCTTCCGCGCGTCGGCGCTCTTCTTCGTAGGCGTTGGCATTGGCAACGCTGGCTGAAATTTGCCCTGCCACTAGATTGATAAAGCTGCGATAGTTATCGTCAAACAGCCTCAGCGGATTTAGCCCTGCTACCAAGATTCCCGACCGGCCCGTTTGACCAGAGGGGGCAATGGGGACGACGATCGCTTGCTGGGGAACCCGATCCCAAGCACCTGTAGGTAGATTGCCAAACCGAGCGATTAAATCTGAGATTAAAACTGACTTTTGGGTTTGAATCGCCTCGGCAAACGACCAGACTGATTCAGAATTGAGATCGACGGTGGCAGGAACAGCAGGATGAGTGCGCTCGATCCCACTGGTTCCAGCTAAAACTGCGCACTGCCGCTCGGTATCGACCAGATAAATCATCGCCAAAGGCAGGTCGTAAGGATTGGTTTCCAGACATTTCGCACTCATCGTACAGGCTTCATCGAACGTGCGAGCGTCTGCTGTTTTGGCTGCTAGTTCTTGCAGCAACGCTAGCTGGCGCTCGCTGATAATGCGCTGTGTATCGTCAGTATTGGCGCAGATAATCCCGCCTGGATTTCCTCGATCGTCAGGAATGGGGCTGTAGGAAAACGTGTAGTAAGTTTCTTCCGGATAGCCGTTGCGTTCCATGATTAACAATAGCGATTCGTCATAGGTTCCCTCATTGTTGAGCATCGTTGATTCTGCTTTCGGTCCGACTACATCCCAAATTTCCTGCCAGACTTCAGCCGCAGGACGGGCAAACATTCTCGGATGCTTGCCGCCCAATATCGCTCTATAAGCGTCGTTGTATAGGTTCAGCAATTCTCTACCCCACCACACCCACATTGGTTGACTGGAGGTGAGCATGATGCGGACAGAGGTTTTCAGGCTTTGAGGCCAGGTTGCGACTGCGCCCAATGACGTATTCGACCAATCTTGCGATCGCATCCGCATTGCCATTTCACTATTGCCTGCAAAAAGTTGTTCCGCTGTCGAACGATCGTCGGTCATCCTACGTTTGCTCCATTCAACGTTTGGGCGTATCCCTCTTCCAAGATTTGCTCTACAGGCGGTAAGGGGTAATCTCTAAGTCGATCGCTTATCAAAATTATCGGCGTTATAAATCTAAAATTTAGCTTTTTGCCAGAAGTCTATTTGACCGATCGAATCAAACGATCGATCGCTTTTACTAATTCCTCCGGTTCTAAGGGTTTGGCCAGGTGCATTTGAAACCCAGCCTTTAAAGCTTGTTGACGATCGAATTCTCCGGCGTAGGCAGTCAAGGCAATGGCTGGAACTTCTCTAGTTGACTCCTGCATCCGGATTTCTTGCAGCAGCATATAGCCGTCCATTTGTGGCATTCCAATATCGCTGACAATTAGATCGGGAACGAAGCGATCGATCGCTTGCAAAGCTTCAATTGCCGATGCTGCACTCGTAACGATCGCGCCTGCTTGCTCTAGCACGAACGCCACGACCTCTCGCGAGTCGGTTTCGTCATCTACCACTAAGATGCTGATGCCACTTAAATCGGTTGTAGGAGCCGAGGATGTTTCTATAGTTGCTGGTGCTATCGATTTAGGCGCGAGCGGAATTTGGACTGTAAACGTGGCTCCTTGCCCTTCACCAGCACTATCAACCGTTACGGTGCCGCCGTGCATCTCGACGATTTGACGCGCGATCGCTAGTCCCAATCCTAAGCCGCCAAATTGGCGCGTTGTGGCTCCACTTTCTTGCCGAAAATGCTCGAATACATGAGGCAGAAAATCTGGACTGATACCTTTGCCCGTGTCAGTAACTTGAATTTGGGCATGAGTTTCAGTTTGGGTTAATTCCACCGCGACCTGCCCGCCTTGGGGTGTAAACTTGACGGCGTTAGAAACCAGATTCCAGACTACTTGCTGCAAGCGTCCGGCATCGCCCACGACGTAGAGAGAAGGGGAAGAGGGGGAGGCAGGGGGAGATGGGGGGATGGGGGGATGGGGGGAGGAGGAGGAGAGGGAGAGAGGGAGAGAGGGCGAAGAGGGCGAGATATTCTCTGACTTCTGACTCCTGACTTCTGACTCCTGACTTCTGACTCCTGGATCTATGACTTCAAATTTCAATTCAAGGGACTTGGCTTCGGCAGCTAGGCGAACTGTTTCTAAGGCAAACGAGATGACTCTACTTAAGTCAACGGGTTTCTCCTTCAAACTCAACTTGCCGCGCAGAATCCGGGAGATGTCGAGTAAATCGTCGATCAGTTGCGACTGTAGCTGAGCGTTGCGTTCGATGCTTTGCAGGCCCTCTGTCGTCCGTTTTTCGTCGAACTTGCGGGTTCGCAGCAGTTTGGCCCAACCTAAAATTGGGTTGAGGGGCGATCGCAATTCGTGAGACACTACCGCTAAAAATTCGTCTTTGATCCGATTGGCGGTTTCCGCTCGATCGCGGGCGGACTGTTCTTGTTGTATAATGCGCTCGCGATCGCGTTCGTATCGAACGCGATCGCTGATATCGTAAGAGACTGCCAGCACTGCCTCCACCTCGCCCCGCTCGTCGTACAGGGGCGTACCGTGAGAGATATAGTCGCGATCGTGGCTGTGATGTTCCCAGCTAAAGGGTTCGCCAGCCAGAGCTTGACGGAAGTAAGCTTCATAGCGATCGGCCAGGTCGGGGTCGAGCGCCTCCCAAAGGGTTTTGCCCACCAAGTCTTCAGAGGACAAGCAGACATCCTCGATCGCTTGTCCTTCTGCCAGCCGATAGCGCAACTCTCGATCCACCACAAAGACAGCCCCATTCGGTAAGTTGGCAGCAACGGCATGGAGGCGAGCTTCGCTCTGACGCAAGGCGGCTTCTGCTTGTTTGAGTTCGCGATGTTCTTGGGCTTCTCGCAAGGCTCGTTGCACGCAAGGTACTAATCGTCCCAACCGTTGCTTGAGAACGTAATCTGTAGCTCCCCATTTGAGGGCTTCGATCGCTAATTCTTCGCCCAAGCTGCCAGAGACGAAAATAAACGGCACGTCGGGACGCAGTTGGCAGGCAATTTCTAGGGCCGAGATCCCGTCGAAACCAGGCAAGCTATAATCTGCCAAAATCAGGTCGAACTCATTGGTTTCCAGCGCGGCGACAAAATCGGAGCGGGTTTCCACTCGCAGCAGTTCGCAGTCAATACTGCCATCTGAGAGGGTCAACTCTACCATCTCGGCATCTAACGGGTTATCTTCGAGCAAAAGAAACTGGAGTGTCATGTTTCTTCCTCCCGATCGACTTTGGGGAGCGAAAAGTAGAAGGTGGCACCGCGATCGATCTCTCCTTCCGCCCAGGTACGTCCGCCGTGCCGATGAACGATCCGCCTGACGTTGGCCAGTCCTACCCCCGTGCCTTCAAACCGCTCTTGCGGATGCAATCGTTGGAAAATACCAAATAGGCGATCGCGGTATTTCATATCGAATCCTGCCCCGTTGTCTCGGATAAAGAAAATGGTTTCCCGATCGCGATCGATGCTGCCGATGGTAATTTCGGCTTCCAGGCGATCGCGAGTGTATTTAATCGCATTAGCCAGCAAGTTTTGCAGCACTAGTCGCAGCATAGCTCGATCGCCCCGCACGTTCGGCAGCGGTTCCACTTGCCAGCGAATCGTTCTTTCAGTCATTTCTGGTTGCAACAGCAGTTGCACCTGTTGCACCAGTAGGTTCATCTGCACCAACTCTTGGCGCATTTCCGCTCGCCCCATGCGCGAAAACTCCAGCAGGTCGTCTACCATGGTGCCTGCTTGCTTGGCAGACCGCGCGATGACGTTCAAATACCGCAAACTCCCTTTATCTAACCCAGTTAAATCGAACCTTTGGGGTAGCAGTTCTGCTACCCGGCTGATGTAGTTAAGCGGTGTTTTTAAATCGTGAGAAACCGAGTAAGAAAATGCCTCTAATTCTTGGTTCAGGGCTTCCAGTTGAGCCGTGCGCTCTCGAACTCGGCTCTCTAAGCTGGCATTGAGTTCTTCCACTTCTCGCATCACCGCTTCCCGGCAGACTGCCTCCCGTCGCATTCGCGCTAGTTTCAAGTTGGCATCGACTCGCGCTAACAGTTCTCGCCCGGAAAACGGTTTAATTAGGTAATCATCGGCACCAGCTTCTAACCCCTCCACTCGCGACTCCTCCCCAGCACGGGCAGACAGTAGAACGATCGGGATGTCTCTAGTTTGCGGATCGGCTCGCAGCGACTTCAACAACTCAAACCCATCCATTCCTGGCATCATCACGTCTGTTAGTACCAAGTCGGGCGGGCGTTGGGCAATCGCACTTAATGCAGCTAACCCATCATTGACAGCCTCTACTTCATAATAGTGATTTAGCAGTCGCGTGAGATAATTCCGTAGATCCGAGTTGTCGTCAACTAGGAGGAGGTGATGGGGTGATGGGGTGATGGGGTGATGGGGTGATGGGGTGATGGGGTGATGGGGGGCAAAAGAAGATATTCGATCGCTTCCGATCTCTTCTTCTCCATGCGGTAGCCAACTTAATGCTTCTTCTACGTAAGAACTCGCTTGGATGGTGGTGGATGTTTGGTTGGTGGGAATATCGATCTGTTCGGGGGGCAGATGGGCGACTCCTGTGGGAATTGTAATGGTAAACGTCGTTCCCCGATCGACTTGACTGGTGACGGCGATCGCTCCGCCGTGCAGTTTGACGAGTTCTCGTACCAGAGACAAGCCAATGCCGGAACCTTCATTGCTGCGTCCCCGTATCCCTTTGACTTGATAGAAGCGATCGAACAAATGTGGTAATGCTTCCTCTGGAATTCCGCTCCCTGTATCTCTCACTTCCAGGATCGCGAAGGAGGAGGGCGAAGAGGGCGAGGACAAAGAGGATTGGTCTTCGTTAGACATCTCTAACAATTCTTGTGTGGTAGGCATCCTGCCTGCCCTCGATCCTCTGTTGTTTGGTTCTGGACTCGATCGCAAGGTAACAGCAATCTCGCCCTCAAAGGTGAATTTGAAGGCATTGGAGAGCAGGTTGAGGACGATCTTTTCCCACATCTGGCGATCGACGTAAACCTCTTCTGGCAATGGGGGACAATCGACGATGAGTTGTAAGCCCGATCGTTCGATCGCCGAACGAAAGACGCTGGCTAAATCTGCCGTGTAGGTGGATAAGTTGGTGGGTTCGTAGTTGGCTTGCAGGCGATCGGCTTCAATTCGCGAAAAATCGAGCAGAGTGTTGACTAACTTCAGCAGCCTTTGAGCGTTGCGCTGCGCTAGTTCTAAAAGTTCCTGTTGCTCTGGAGTTAGATCGCTCGCCAGATCTTCCAGGGGACTGAGTAACAGCGTTAGTGGAGTGCGAAATTCGTGGCTGATGTTGCTGAAGAAAGTGGTTTTAGCGCGATCGAGTTCTGCTAGGGTCTCTGCTCGTTGGTGTTCTCGATCGCGGGCAGATTGTTCTCGAACTCGCTCAAGTTCTGATTCGCGTAGGGCTGCTTCAGCGCGGGCGCGTTCCACCGCCGCCCACGTGCGCTCCGCCGTCTCCTCGACCAGTGCCACCTCGTCGGCGGGCCACTCGTGCGGCACGGGGAAATGCAGGAAGAAGACGGCCGCGAGCCGCCCACCCTTGTTTAGGGGGACGGCGACGGCGGCGCGAACCATGCCAGCGGCGAAGGCCACCCGCTCCGCCTCACTCATCCGCGCGTTGCGCTCCGCGTCGGCCACCGCGACGCTGCGGCCAGCGCGGAGGTCGGCAAAGAATGCGGCACCATAGCTGTCGTTCGGGTAGTGGCCGGCGAAGCTCGGCACGCCGTTGGTATAGTCGCGGTGGATGGTGAAGTGCGCTCCGTCCGCCTCGATTTCGGCGTAGGCCGCGCGGCCAGCGCCCAGGTGTTCCCCGATCGCGCGAGCGGCTTCGCTTTGGATCTCGACGGGGTCGGCGAGCGATCGCAACGCATCTGTCAACTTGACCCGAAACGCATCCATCTGGGCCGCGCGGCGCAATTGAGCTTCTGCCTGTTTGCGATTGTTGATATTGCGCAAGACGATCGTCACTCGTCGATCCTGGGGATTGCCGTAGGGAAACACATTGACTTCAAACCAGGTATCGAGATAGTCCTCGTGCATCTCAAAGTGAACCGGGGCGTTCGCGACGAGAGCCTGATGGTAGCGTTCAAACCAACCTGACTCAATAGACGGAATGAGTTCTCTCAGGGTTTTGCCTTGGGCTTGGGGCAATCCGGTTTGGGCTTCAAACGAGGGACTGACTTCTAGGAAGCGACAATCGATCGGTCTATTGTCATTGTCATACAACACTTCGAGCAGCGCGAAGCCATCGTCGATCGACTCAAACAGCGATCGATATTTCTCTTCCGATTCTCGCAACGCTACTTCGGTGCGGGCACGTTGCGCCGCCGCCCACATTCGTTCGAGCGTTTCACGCACCAGTTCTACGTCCTCCTCTTTCCAGTCGCGCGGCGCGTCCTTGCCCACGGTCAGCACGCCTACCCATTTGCCTTCCTTGATGAGCGGCACAAGCACAATGGATATTTGCTGAACGGCTTCCATCGCCGCGATGTATTCCGGCGGCACGAGGTCGGAATGATAAACGTCGGAGACGACTACCGCCTCGCCTCGCCGCAGCGGCTGCGCCGTCCAGTCGAACGCCGCGATCGGGTAATCGCCCACGATGGAAGCCGCGCCGTCGCGCAGATACTGTTTGCTCACTCTTCCAACACCTTCCGACTCAAATATCTCGACGTAGTAGACGCGGTGCGCGCCAACCCATTCTCCCAGCACACGGCAGGCGGTGGTTTCAATCTCTTCCGCTGCGACGAGCGGACGCAATGCGTCGGAGAGTTTCAGGAGATATTCCTGCTGCCGTTCGCGCTGCTTGCGATCGCTAATGTCGGAGAAGACGATCGCCACGAAGCGCCCGTTATCGTCAACGCGCGAGAAATAGACATCGAACCAGCGATCGACATCCTGCTGATAGTTTTCTTCCCGCACGGACTCGCCCGTCTTTGCAACCCGCTTGTACAGGTCGAGCCAGTAATCCTCAACGCCGGGGAGAACATCGAAGATCGAACGTCCGACGACATTGTAAACGCCGCCATGACGTTCGTAGGCGCGATTCACCTGGCGGTAGATGATATCGACGATCTCGCCCTGGTCGTCGTAGATCATCTCAACAATGGCTAACCCCTCATCGATCGAGTCGAACAACGTGCGGTATTTCTCTTCCGACTGCCGCAAGGCGGTTTCAGCGTGGGCGCGTTGGATATCTGCCCAGATGCGTTCGGCGGTTTCGCGCGCCAGTTCCACTTCTGCCTCCGTCCACTCGCGGGGGGCGGGTTCGTTCAAGGTGAGTGCGCCGACTAATACCTCTCCCACGATCAGCGGCAGTGCAACAAACCCAACCATTTGGAGCATCGCCATCGCTGCACGTTCAGCATCGGGAACGAGGTTTGAGGATTGTGTATCTGCAACGACGATTGTTTCGCCCCTTCGCATAATTTGCATACTCCACCCGTATCCCGCCAGCGGGTATTCTCCGACGATCGAAGGCGAGTCGCCGCGCGAATAGTGTTGATTGACGCGGGCATACCCCTCCGCCTCGTAAATTTCGACGTAGAAGGCGCGGTCAACGCCCAACTGTTCGCCCAAAAGACGACACGCTTCTGCTTGAATTTGCACCGGGTCTGTGAGCGATCGCAGCGCATCCGACAACTTGACCCGAAACGCATTAATTTCGGCAGCGCGGCGTAATTGGGTTTCTGAACGTCTGCGATCGGTGATATCGGCAAAAACGGTGGCAACACGGCGGCTCTCCCCTGCGCCAACTTTAAAGGCGTAAAAATCAAACCACCGCCCATGCGGTTCGGCGTATCGCTCTTCGCGCACCGCTTCACCCGCGAGCGCGACGCGCCCGTAGATTTCATACCAGTATTGTTCGTAATTTGGGTCGATCTCGCGCATCCGTTGCCCAGAGAAGTCCCGCCCAGCAAGGTGTATCGCTGCTGGATTCGCTTCGAGGTAAAGAATGTCGATCGGCTTGTCGTTCTCGTCGAAAATCACCTCAGACAGCATATAACCTTCATCCATCGCATTGAACAGCGATCGATATTTCTCTTCCGATTCGCGCAACGCTATTTCAGCTTGTTTGCGATCGCTAATATCTTGCACGACCCCGTAAAACATTCCCTCGTCTCGATCGCCTGGAATAAAATCGGCGTGAGAAGCAATCCAACGAACGCTGCTATCTGCGGAGATAACGCGGTATTCAATTTGCAACTTGGAGGAGTTGAGGATGGCTTCGGCAAAAGCTGCCTGAGCGCGATCGCGATCTTTGGGGTGAATGTTGGCTCCAGCTTGTACAAACGTATGGACTTCGTGCGGTTCGTGTCCGTGCAGCAGCTTAGCGCGATCGTCTGCCCAAAATTCGTCCGTGCTAACGTTGTACGTCCAAACTCCAAAATTCGCACTTCTTAAAGATAATTCGAGTTGGGTTTGGATCTGGCGCAAATTTTTTTCCGTCTGTCGCCGCTCAGTAATTTCTGCTTCTGGAGCGGCGTTGGCAGCTAGTAATTCTCCAGTTTGTCGCCGTTCGAGTAAGAGGGCGGTAGCGGCAAAATCTGCCAGACTCGCCATCACTCGCACGTCTTCTGAGTCGAAGTGCTGCCCTTCGTCATGGGACATAATCCAGATCGTTCCCAGAACGCGATCGTCGGCGATTAAGGGTAATACTAAACCTTCGACGATCGGCGTATTAGCTTCTTGGAGGTAGGTAAAATATCGTTCGGGATCGGAATAAAGCTGGGGAGTGCCGCAATCGAGGCAGGTTCCACAGGGGCTAAAGTGGCGGGGACTAGTACCGCCGACGTTCTGGGCCAAAGTTCCTGCTAATACACTCCAGCGAAAGACTTCTTCTCCTTCGATCGTCGTTTCCAGCAAGCTAACGCCTGCGGTTCCGGCTTGACATAACTCTAATGCCATGTCCGCCAAGTTTTGCAGCAGGTTTTTTGAATTACGCGCCATCTGCCGCACTAGAGTTTGCATGGACTGGGCTTCTGCCTGCCAGTTGGGAGTACGGGGCGATCGACTAGATAGCTCCTCAGAAATTAAAATATCGTTTAGGGTAACGATTTCCGATCGAGGTCGTTCCATTTTTCTAGATTCTTACAGCATATCCCCATGTAGAGGCGTTGCTGCAACGTCTCTACATCCAAGGTAGAAGGTTATAAAATTAAAATGGTGTGCCCATAGTAAAGAATAAAAAAACTTTTACTTACCTTTCATCTACCTTGTAGGAGAGAGCTAGAGAGAGGAAGAAGGAGCTAAAGCCACTCCTAAAGGGGTTTTGGAAGAGGTCAAAATGTGCTGCATTCAATTTCTCCGCCTAGCCATCTCAACTTTTGTCCCACTACTTAATTATGCTCTCAATTGCTGAATCTCCTCTATACTCAGCCCTGTCTTCTGACTAATAGTTTCTAAATCCAAAACATCCAGCAGTTGTCTGGCAATTGTCATTCGAGCTTGGCGATCGCCTTCCTGTAGTCCTTCTTGTCGTCCCTCTTGTCGTCCCTCTTGCCGTCCTTCTTGTCGAGCTTTTAAAATAGCATTGCGACTGTCGTGCAAAAACATCTCTCGTTTCTCCAGAATTTCTAATTCCTTGCGAGTTAATCGACTCTGTTCGGCCACTTTAAAAGCATGATTTAAGGCTGGTATTTGTCCTAGTGTCGGGGGAATAGTTTCGAGTTGATGTGCGAATTTAAGAAAGTACAACCACTTATCGATAGGCGATACTAGTTCTGGCAATTCTTTGGCAAACTTTGGCAATTCCACAAAGACTAATTCAATGTCGTCGCTGTAGTCAGTTAAATCATCTTTTTCCTTCAAGCGATAGCGAGAAATTACTTTTGAAGTGTCAGCAAACATCTCAAAATCGGTAATGGTTAAGGCAATTACGGGATTTAAAAGCGTGTAATCTTCTCCCGTTCCTAACTGAATGGAGAAGGCTTTAGCGGCATTGTAAAGCACTCGTTTTTCAAAACCGAGGACGTTTAATACCTGCATTTCAATAATTACTGTTTTATTGTCAGAGAGTGTGGCTTTGACATCCAGGTAAGAGTCTTTGATGCCTTTAATCCGAGGAGCTTGATATGGATCGAGAATTTCTAGATCGATAATGACTTCTTGGGCGTTATAAAGGATGGCATCGAGAAAACCGATTAAGATGTCTTTACTTTGTTTAGAACCAAAGATTTTCTTGAAGGCAAAGTCGGTTTTAGGATTGATAAAAACGCTGGGCATAGGGAAGAGGCAAAAGGTAAGAGTTTTTATGGATTTAGGTTTTTGATAAGAGAAGCGATCGCTTTAAAGTCTTTGAGTTTTGACATTTTTTAACTCTTTTATATTCTAATTTTTGTCTCATGCCTCTGTCCGCAAAAGTCGATCGATCGCTTTCACCAACTCCTCTGGTTCTACAGGTTTAGCCAGGTGCATTTGAAACCCAGCCTTTAAAGCTTGCTGGCGATCGAATTCTCCGGCGTAGGCAGTCAGAGCGATCGCTGGCACGTCTCTAGTTGACTCTAATGTCCGAATTTGTTGCAGCAGCATATAGCCGTCCATATCTGGCATCCCGATATCGCTGACGAGCAGATCGGGAATAGAGCGATCGTTGCTGTTAGCCTCTGTGCTAGCAGGTATCGCTTGCAAGGCTTCAATTGCCGATGCCGCACTCGTAACGATCGCGCCTGCTTGCTCTAAAACAAACTCGACAAACTCTCGCGAGTCGGTTTCATCATCGACTACCAGAATTTGGATGCCACTTAAATCGAGGGTTGCCTCTGACACCCGCTTGTCAGCAGGCGCTTCCACCGACGCAGAAGCTAGGGGAAGAAGCACTGTAAATGTTGCTCCCTGCCCTTCCCCCTGGCTCTCGACGCTGACTTTGCCGCCGTGCATCTCGACGATTTGCCGGACGATCGCGAGGCCCAATCCTAAACCGCCAAATTTCCGAGTGGTGGCGCTGTCTTCTTGGCGAAAATGCTCGAATACGTAGGGTAGAAACTCTGGGTTAATGCCTTTGCCCGTATCGATGACTTGAATTTGAGCATGAGTGTCAGCTTGAGTCAGCTTGACAGCGATATGCCCTTCTGGAGGCGTGAATTTGACGGCATTCGAGAGCAGATTCCAGACCACCTGCTGTAAGCGTCCCGCATCGCCCATGACGTGGAGATGGGGGGATGGGGAGATGGGGGGATGGGGAGATGGGGGGATGGGGGGATGGGGAGATGGGGGGATGGGGAGATGGGGAGATGGGGAGGGTGAAGATGAAATGTCTCCCTTATCGCCTTCATTTATGACTTCAAATGTCAATTCAATGGTCTTGGCTTCGGCAGCTAGGCGAACCGTCTCTAAGGCAGATGAGATCGTCGTCCTCAAGTCAACGGGCATAATATTCAAACTCAATTTGCCCCGGAGAATGCGGGAGATGTCGAGCAAGTCGTCGATTAGTTGCGACTGAAGCCGCGCATTGCGATCGATTGTCGCGATCGCAAATTTCGTTTTTTCGGCATTGAGTTTCCCCCGCTGTAACAACTGCGACCAACCCAAGATCGGGTTGAGGGGCGTTCTGAGTTCGTGAGAGATGACTGCCAAAAACTCATCTTTGATCCGGTTGGCGTTCTCTGCTGCCTCTCGCGCTTCCTGTTCTCGTTGCAAAATCCGCTCGCGTTCGACTTCGACCTGTTTGCGATCGCTGATATCTTTAAATACGATTGCCACTTTTCGCTCTTCCGGCTGTCCGGTGCGACAGGCATAAACGTCGAACCACCGATTCATCGGTTCGGACTGATTCTCAAAGCGAATGGGTTCGCCCGTCAGGGCAACTCGTCCGTAAATCTCAAACCAATGCGCTTCTAAATCGGGAACTAGCTGACGTGCGGTTTTGCCGATGGCTTGTCGCAGTCCGGTTTGTTGCTCGAAGATGGGATTGATTTCTAAGAAACGGTAATCGATCGCCTTGTCGTTCTCGTCGAACAGCATTTCCACCACGCAAAAGCCTTCATCGATCGACTCAAACAAAGTGCGATAGCGTTCCTCCGATTGGCGTAAGGCGGCTTCGGCTTGGATGCGATCGTCGATGTCAATGACGGAGCCGATGTAGCCCTTAAACTCACCATCTGTCCCAAACCAGGGACGCGCCGCATCGATGCAGGTGCGGTATACTCCATCTCGACGGCACAGGCGATATTCGAGTTGAAATGCTTCCTGGCGAGCGTTGGCGGCTAGAAAGATGGCTTTCGAGGCTTCGCGATCGTCAAGATGGGTGGCATTGAGCCAGCCAAACCCCAGACCTGTAGCCTCGGTTTGCCCGGAGAATTCATACCAGCTTCGACTGAGGTAGGTGCAGTAGCCGTTGGCATCCGTCACCCAAATCATCATCGGGGCATTATCTGCCATGTTGCGAAACCGTTCTTCACTCGCTTGGAGTTCTGCTTCTGCCACTTTCAGATCGGTAACATCAACCGAACACCCGACGAAGCCGATAAAGTTGTTGTCGAGTCCGTATAGAGGTTGACCGACGTTCTGAAGCCAGCGATACCTATCGTCGTATCGCAGAAATCGGCACTGAAATTCGTATCTCTCTTGCCTTTCAAATGCCGTTCGGTAAGCTCCCACGTAATCGGCAGCATCATCTGGGTGGAGAAAGTCAGCCCACCCCATGCCCTTGATGCCGTCAAAGGTGCAATCGAAAAACTCCAGGTAGTGGCGGTTCACAAACGTCACCCCCGTCTCGTCGGTCTGCCAAATTAGTACGGGAGAACTGTCAGCCATGTGGCGAAATCGTTCGTCTGCCTGCCTTGCGGCCGCTTCTGCCAGTTTGCGATCGTGGACATCGGTAATATTGCCAATCCATTCGCGCACCGAGCCATCAGAGTCGAACAATGGTACTCCCCGCGCTTCAAAGTAACGATAGTTGCTACTAGGAGCGTGCCACATTCGCCCTTCCGAGCGGTAAATCTTTCGCCGCTCTTTTGCTTGGAGCCATTGCGCCAAAACCCGATCTCGATCGTCTGGGTGCAGCGAGCGCACCCAGCCAAATCCTCGGTATTCCTCCCAGAGTTGCCCGGTATAGGCTTCCCATTCTGGTTGGGGAGAGGCGAAGGCCCCTTCAGCGCCGGCCGTCCAGACGATCGAAGTCAGGACTGAGGCCAGCAGCCGATAGCGCTCTTCATTTAAACGCAGTGCTTCCTCAGCTTGTTTGCGATCGGTGATGTCGATCGAGATCCCGATCGCTCGTTCAGGCTTTCCATCGGCATCGTAGAAAATTTGACTGATGGAAGCAAACCAGCGAATGCCCTCAGTCGGATGGCAGATCCGAAATTCAAAGTTGAGAGCGGTTTGTCGGTGCTGCAATGCTTGCTGTATAGCTGCATCGGCGACGGCTCGATCTGATTCTAAAACTGTAGCTAACCAGTTTTCATAAGTAGATGGAACTGCTCGATCGATGCCGTAGAGCGTGTAGTATTCATCCGACCAAAATACCCGGCCTGCTGCCACGTCCCAATCCCAAGCTCCGATTTTGGCCACTAATTGAGCCACTCTTAAGCGTTCCTGGCTTTCTCGTAAGGCAGCTTCTGCCAGTTTGCGATCGCCGATCTCATCTTCGAGCCGTTCTTTGGCTGTTTCGGCCTCAGCCGATGCCGCTCGTTCTCGACTTACTGCTACCTGCAACTCCTGCAAGCGTTCTCTGGCCTTTTGCAGCGCCGCCCGCTGGGAGCGAGTCAGAACGGCGACCGACCCTACTACCGTCAAAAACGCGATCGATCGAATCAGAGTCCCGATATTAAAAACTTGCAGCGAATGTAATGGCTCGATGAAGAAGTAGTTGACTGCCAGTGCCGACAAAACTGCTGCCAGTAGACCAGTTTGCCAATCGCCATACCAGGTGCTGACCATAACTGCCAGCAAAAATAGGGGTGTTGTAGTCGGGTAGAGCCAGGGCAGAAGCAACTGCGTCGCCCCTAAAGCCAGTGCCACGCTCAGCAGTGCGGCTCCATAAGAGCGCAGTCGATCTTTTATCGTTTGATGTTGGCTCATTCTGGAGTAAAGAAGGGGGAAGAGGTAAATTTCGCGATCGAAGACAAGTCCCTATTGGCTGTAAATCAAGAAGTAAATTATGCTCTCAATTGCTGAATTTCTTCTATACTAAGCCCTGTCTTCTGGCTGAGGGTTTCTAAATCTAAAACCTCCAGCAGTTCTCTGGCAATTGCCATCCGCGCTTGGCGATCGCCCTCTTGTAGTCCCTGTTGTAGTCCCTCTTGCCGTCCTTCTTGTCGAGCCTTGAGAATCGCATTGCCGCGATCGTGCAAAAACATTTCTCTTTTTTCCAAAATTTCTAACTCTTATCGTACCCGCACCTAACCCACCCTACTGGCGTGTCAAGGCTAAAACGGTGCGTTACGACGGATTACTGAATTTCTATCGTAGCTAGGGTTATCGCCGTCTAACGCACCCTACTTTATTGCACTATTTTAGCTGTGTCGATCGAATCAACAGAGCGATCGCCTTCACTAACACCTCTGGTTCTACAGGCTTGGGTAGGTGTTGTTGAAAACCAGCCTTTAAAGCTTGTTGGCGATCGAATTCTCCGGCATAAGCGGTTAGAGCGATCGCTGGGACTTCTGCAAACTGCTCCCATGTCCGGATTTGCTGCATCAGCATATAGCCGTCTATTTCTGGCATCCCGATATCGCTGACGATCGAATCGGGAATCGATCGCTCTATTGCTTGTAAGGCCTCAAACCCAGATGCTACGCTCGTGACGATCGCGCCTGCTTGCTCTAGCAGAAAGGTAATAAACTCTCGCGAGTCGGGTTCATCATCGACTACCAGAATTTGGATACCGTTTAAATCGAAAGTTGCCTCCGATACCGGATCTGTATCAGGCATTGCCAACGACACCGAAGCCAGAGGAAGAAGCACGGTAAATGTCGCTCCTTTTGCTTCACCCTGGCTTTCTACACCGACTCTACCGCCGTGCATCTCGACGATTTGCCGGACGATCGCCAATCCCAGTCCCAAACCCCCAAATTTCCGAGTAGTGGCCCCATCTTCTTGGCGGAAATGCTCGAAGACGTAGGGCAAAAAGTCTGGTTTGATGCCTTTTCCAGTGTCAGTCACTTGAATTTGAGCGTGAGTTTCCGATTGGGTTAAGGTAACGGTAATTCGACCGCCTTGGGGGGTAAATTTGACGGCGTTAGATAGCAGATTCCAGACCACCTGCTGTAAGCGTCCCGCATCGCCCATGACGTGGAGATGGGGGGATGGGGAGATGGGGGGATGGGGGGAGGAGGAGGAGAGGGAGAGATATTCTCTGACTCCTGACTCCTGACTTCTGACTTCTGACTCCTGACTCCTGACTCCTGGATCTATGACTTCAAATGTCAATTCAATGGTCTTGGCTTCAGCAGCTAAGCGCACCGTTTCCAGTGCATCTCGAATGACGGTACTGAGATTAACGGGTGTTTCGTTTAAGCTGAGTTTGCCGCGCAAAATCCGGGAGATGTCGAGCAAATCTTCAATTAGTTGCGACTGGAGCCGCGCATTGCGATCGATCGTCTCTAGGGCCGTTTTGGTTTTTTCTGGAGCGAGTTTCCCTCGCTGTAACAACTGCGACCAACCTAAAATCGGGTTGAGGGGCGATCGCAATTCGTGAGAGATGACTGCCAAAAACTCATCTTTGATCCGGTTGGCATTTTCGGCTGCTTCTCTGGCGGCCTGTTCTTGTTGTAGAATACGCTCGCGATCGCGTTCGATACGAACGCGATCGGTAATATCTTGAACCGTTCCCATCATGCTGATGGGATTGCCCCGATCGTCGTAGAAGCCCCGGCCTTTAGCGGCAATCCAATGGATACTGCCATCAGACCACACGCTCCGATATTCAACGTCATACTCTACCCCCTCTTGCAGCGAACGCCTTACCGCCTCATCGATCGCGGCTCGATCGTCGGGATGGATTAAATTCAGAGTGATTTCGTAGCTCACTTCGGCATCGGCAGGCAGTCCGAATAGGGCCTTGCACTTATCCGTCCATACCAGTTCGTCGGGCTGTACCTGCCAAAACCACATTCCCAAGTCAGCGGCGGTCGTTGCCAGACGAATTTGTTCCTCGCTTTGACGCAGTGCTTCCTCTGCTTGCTTGCGATCGGTAATATCGTTAAATAGAATGCCGACTCGCCTCAGTTCTGGCTCCCCGGTGCGGAAGGCGTGAACTTCATACCAGCGATGAAATTCTGCCGCCAGATTTTCAAATCGGATCGCTTCGCCTGTTAAAGCAACGTTGCCATAAATTTCAAACCAATAATCTTCATGATTGGGCGCGATTTCGCGTACCGTTTTGCCTTGGGCGTTTTGGGTTCCCGTTTGGCGATCGAAGGCAGGATTTGTAATCAAAAATCGATAATCGAGCGGTCGATTGGCAGCATCAAAAATCATTTCAATAATGCAAAAGCCTTGATCGATCGACTCGAACAAAGTCCGATAGCGCTCTTCACTTTCGCGTAAGGCGGCTTCAGCTTGCTTGCGATCGGTAATGTCAATGCTGGTGGTGACCAGTCGGGCAATGCGCCCGTCATTGTCGCGCCAAGGCGTAACGGCGGTGTAAGCCCAGATTTCTCTGGTCGGCAAGGTGAGCCGTTCTTCGTATTTAACGGCCTGCCCCGTCCGCAGGGCGCTGCGGTATCGATCGCAAACCGCCTGGGCTTCTTCCGGCGGGACAATATCTTGCGGGCGACTGCCGATCCATCTTTCTAAAGGCACGCCCGACCATTCGACACACGCCCGGTTGGCGCTGAGGAAACGGAACTCTTCACCATCGCCCAACACTTCCACAACGGTAATCGCGCCCTCAACGCCCGCAAAAGTGCTAGAAAGCAATTCTTCCGATTCGCGCAGGGCTAGGCTGGAGCGATCGCGCTCGAAGGCGATGCTGGCCATTTGAGCGCCGAACGCTGCTAGTTGGTATTCCCAATCGGTAGGGGTGCGGGCCTCGCTGAAACACAACATCAGCGATCCGAAAGGCGATCGCTCGATACCTAAAACTGGACTGGAATGACACCCTAAGATGCCGTGAGCGACGCACAAATCTCGCCATTCTGAGGACCAGCGATCGTCGTTGGCAATATCGGCACAAGCAATGGGTTGACCCCGATAAACCGCTTCGCCGCAAGTGCCAATACACAGATCGTTAATCGGGAGATCTTGCACGCCTCGTCCGAGCGACGGCGGAAAATCTGGGGTAATCGATCGAGAAAACGTTAAACCGCGAGCATCTGTCAGTAAAAAGCAGGCGCGAGTGGAGGGACTCAACTCGGAGATGGAGTAGCACGCGGCTGAGAGGCACTCGTCTAATGGGGTTCCGGTAGCAATTAATTCCAGCAGTCGCTTCTGCTCGCCGAGCAGTAACTCTGCTTGTTTGCGATCGGTGATGTCAATGGCCGAACCGAGTATTTGCCTCGGTTTACCTCGATCGTCGCGGACAAAAATCGTGTCGCGGCTCGATAACCAGAGCCATTTGCCGCTAGAGTGTTTCATCCGATATTCGATGGTAAAAATACCATCTTCCCGTGCGGCTCGAATCCGGTCGTGATGCTGCCCGATTCGATCGAGGTCGTCAGGATGGAATAATTCCGCCAGAATCTGCGAATCCATCTCTTGCACGTCTGCGGGCAAAATACCCAGGATCGGAAAAATTTGCGGGCTGACGTAAACATTTCGTCGTTCGTTTAAATCGAAAATGTAAAGCAGATTCGGCGCGGTTTCGTTGACTGCTTTCAAAAACTTTTCCGATTCGCGCAATTGCTCTTCTGCCTGTTTGCGAGCCGTGATTTCGGTGACAATTATCGACACCCCATCGGCAGATGGATATACATGGTTCTCAAACCAGCGATTCCATGTCGGATAGAAATACTCGAATTGGACGGGGGTTTGCTCTGCCGCAGCGCGATGCACCTCAATGTCAAACCCAGTGCCTACCATATCGGGAAATACGTCCCAAACGCTTCTACCCAGAAGGTCTTCTCGATCGATCCCAGTTACTTCTGTCACTCGATCGTTGACATAGGTGTAGCGCCAGTCCCGATCCAATGCCAAAAATTGATCGGCAATTCGAGTTAAAACGCTTTCTAGGCTGTCTTTGGCTGCTTGTGCTTCCACCCCCAATGCTTGTTCTTGCTGGGCTGCGGCTTGGCGTAATTGCGCCAGCTTCAAGTTTGACTCCACCCGTGCCAGCAATTCGCGCGCAGAAAAGGGCTTGGTCAAGTAATCATCGGCTCCAGCTTCCAATCCTTCAATCCGCGCCTCTTCCCCAGCACGAGCCGATAGCAGAATGACAGGAATATTTTGGGTGATGGGGTCGGAACGGAGTTCGCGGAGCAGACCGAATCCATCGAGTCTGGGCATCATCACATCGCTCAGTACCAAGTCGGGAGTACCCCGTGCAATTGCTTCCAGGGCTGCAAATCCATCGCTGACGGTTTCTACCTCCCAATACTGGCTCAATAATCGCTTTAGGTAATCCCGCATATCGGCGTTGTCATCCGCTAGTAAGATCTGAGGGGGTGAGAGGGTAAGAGGGTGAGAGGGTGAAAAAGAAGATACTATCTGGCTCCCTATCTCCCCATCTCCCCATCCCCCCATCCCCCTTTCTTCATCTGGTAGCCAGCGCGATGCTTCGGCGACATAAGGATTTGCGCCCAATGCAGTTGATGCTAAGGTTCGAGTAGTGCCAATGCGATCGCCGGGCAAATGAGCGCAGCCCGTGGGAATCGCCACAGTAAAGCACGTTCCCCGATCGACTAAACTGTTGACCCGAATAGTGCCGCCGTGCAGCTTGACTAATTCCTGCACCAATGACAAACCAATGCCAGATCCTTCATAACTGCGTCCTCTGGCTCCCTTGACTCGATGGAACCGCTCGAAGATCTGGGGTAATTCCTCGGCGGGAATGCCAGTGCCAGTGTCTCGTACTTCTAGCTCGATCCGATCGCCTACCGCTCGAAGGGAAACGGCAATCTCTCCGGCAAAGGTGAATTTGAAGGCATTGGAGAGCAGATTCAAGACGATTTTTTCCCACATTTCTCGATCGACATAAACAGGGGCGGGTAATGGGGGACAATCGACCTGCAAGCGCATCCCCGCTCGTTCGATCGCGGAGCGAAATACTCCAGCTAGATCGGCAGTTAGCACGGCCAAGTCTGTTGGCTCGTAAACGGCCTCGATCCGCCCGGCTTCAATGCGAGAAAAGTCCAACAGCGTATTCACCAGCTTCAGCAACCGTTGGGAGTTGCGATAGGCAATTTCTAGCTGTTCGCGATCGCCTGGTAGCAGCCTGTCAGGGTTCGCTAAGGTATCCTCTAAGGGATTCAGCATCAGAGTCAGGGGGGTGCGAAACTCATGAGAGACATTGCTAAAAAATGTCGTTTTCGCTCGGTCTAACTCTGCCAAGGCCTCGGCCCGTTGGCGTTCGGCTTCGTAAGCATCAGCATTGGCGATCGCGGTAGCAACATTGCTGGCTACCAAATCGAAAAAGCCTCGATATTCATCATCGAATTCTCGTCTTGGGCTAATACCCAGAACTAACAGCCCTGCTAACAGATCCTTTTGTCCCGATTGAGCGATCGGTAAAACGATCGCCGAGCGCGAGGGTTCATCCCAAGCTCCTCCAGGAAGCGGCCCGAATTGGCAGATAGACTCATCAATTCGTTCGGCATTCCCGGTCTGCTTGACTTTTGCTAGCTTCCAGCCATCGCTCGATCGAGTTAAGTCAACCAGTTCGTTACTGGCAGATGTCCCAGCCTCTACTCCGACTGTTCCCACTAGACGGGCTTGTCTCCCCTCCTGTTCGATCGAATACAGTAAGGCAAAGGGAATGTCGTAAGGATTGCTGGCCAGCGTGGCACTTGCAGCACGACAAGTTTCCTCAACTGATTTTGCTTCTACGGTATTTGCTGCCAGTTCTCGTAGCGTCCTGAGTCGTCGCTGGCCAATTACTCGTCGGGTCGTTTCGGTTACAGCGGTGAATGCTCCTCCTACCTCTCCAGTGTCTAAGAAAATCGGGCTGTAAGAGTAAGTGAAATAGGCTTCTTCGGTATATCCATAGCGATCGACGAGCAGTAGCATATCGTCAGACCAGGTGGCCTGTGCTGTCTCCAGTACGCTATTAAGCTGCACTCCAATAATGTCCCAAATTTCTGCCCACATTTCTTGTCCCGGTCGTCCCAGTGCTTTTGGGTGTTTAGTGCCTAAGATCGGTCGCCAAGCATCGTTGTAGAGCAACACTAATTCCTTGCCCCACCAAATGACCATGGGAAAACGGGAGTTTAAGCAGATACTTACGGCTGTTTTTAAACTGGACGGCCAACCAGAAAGAGCGCCCAGCGGAGTTTGCGACCAATCGAGCGATCGCATCAATTTGGCCATCTCGCTATCGCCTATAAAAATTTGTTCTGGGGTGCTATCTTGACTCATTCTGGGGTTCCTCCTTTCTGTCCGCACAAACGGGCAGCGATCGCGACTAGTTCTGTTGGCTCGACTGGTTTGGCTTCCCCTCTCCTTGTAGGCTACCGTGTATACATAAGTTATCGATTTGCCGTTTCACACTAAGATCCCCCTAAATCCCCCTTAAAAAGGGGGACTTTGATAACTTCCCCCTGCTTGGTGCCAGCTGCACAGCGAGGGAACCTCGCCGCAACTCCCCCCCTTTTTAAGGGGGGCTAGGGGGGATCTAATGCAGGGCCTCCAAGTTTTCCCACAGATGTGTATACACGGTAGCCTTGTAGGAGAGGGCTTCTTTGAGGTGGAGAGGGGTTGGGCGCTACCGTGAAGCTCTGTCGAATGGGGTGAGGGCTGAATTCAAGGCTTTTAAAAACCGGATTTGAGATCGAGTCCTCTAAAGAGGACTTTAGCTGTGAGACAGGGGTTTTGAACCCCTGGCGGATGAAGCTTGTGACCGTTAACTTGACACTCATGAAGGTATTGCGCTCCTACGCCGATCTAATGTTGTTTCCTATGCCTTTAATCGCATCGGCGATCGCCTTCACCAACACTTCTGGTTCGACGGGTTTGGCCAGATGGGTTTGAAACCCAGCCGCGATCGCTTGTTGGCGATCGAATTCTCCAGCGTAGGCAGTTAGGGCAATGGCTGGAATGTCTCTGGTTTGTGCTTGCGATCGAATCTGTTGCATCAGCATATAGCCGTCTATATCTGGCATTCCAATATCGCTAACAATCAGATCGGGGTGTTCTCGATCGATCGCTTCTAAGGCTTCTGTTGCCGAGGCGGCGGTGGCGACGATCGCGCCTGCTTCTTCTAGCACGAAAGCCATAAACTCGCGCGAGTCGGTTTCATCATCGACTGCTAAGATTTTGAGGCCGCTTAAGTCCAGGGTGGCTGCTGATGCTTGAGTTTCAGCAGCCATTTCCACTGACACCGAAGCTAGGGGCAGAAGCACTGTAAACGTCGCTCCTCGGTCTTCACCAGGACTATCAACGGCGATCGTACCCCCGTGCATTTCTACGATCTGACGGGCGATCGCTAAGCCCAATCCCAAACCGCCAAATTTGCGGGTTATGGCCCCGTCTTCTTGCCGGAAATGCTCGAACACGTAGGGCAAAAAGTCGGGATTGATGCCTTTTCCGGTATCGATAACTTGGATCTGAGCGCGATCGCCAGATTGCGTGAGTTTAATGGCGATTCGACCGCTTGGAGGCGTGAATTTAACGGCATTTGACAGCAGATTCCAAACTACTTGTTGCAATCTTCCGGGATCGCCCATGACGTGGAGATGGGGGGATGGGGAGATGGGGGGATGGGGGGAGGAGGAGAGGGAGAGATATTCTCTGACTCCTGACTTCTGACTTCTGACTCCTGACTTCTGACTTCTGACTTCTGACTCCTGACTTCTGACTTCTGACTCCTGACTCTTGACTTCAAATTGCAATTCAATGGTTTTGGCTTCGGCTGCTAGGCGAACCGTTTCTAGAGCCGATGAAATTACCCCACTCAAGTTAACGGAGGTAATATTCAAACTCAATTTGCCGCGCAGAATGCGGGAAATGTCTAGCAGGTCGTCAATTAGTTGCGACTGGAGCCGAGCGTTGCGTTCGATCGTACTCAGGGCAAACTTGGTTTTTTCCTCATTAAGTTTCCCCCGCTGCAATAACTGCGACCAACCGAGAATCGGGTTGAGGGGCGTGCGCAACTCGTGAGATACTACCGCTAAAAACTCATCTTTGATGCGGTTGGCGTTTTCAGCAGCTTGACGCGCCGCCTGCTCTTGTTGTATGGTTTTTTCCCGATCCCGTTCAAATTGAACGCGATCGGTAATATCGTTAGAAATGCCAATCAGTCCGATGATTTCTCCCGCTTCATTGCGATAAGGCACTTTCATCCCCAAAAAGGTGCGAATGCCGTCGGGCGATTCTTCCACTACTTCCATTTCCCCTGATTCTATGATGCGGCGATCGTTCGCCATCACTTTGGCTGCATCTTCAGGGTTGGGGTAGAAGTCGCAATCTCGATAACCGATTACCTCTTCAGCCGTTTTGCCCACCACTGCCAACGTGGCCGGGTTGGCATAAATAATTCGTCCTTGGCGATCTTTGACAAAAATGGGGGTAGGGGCGGATTCGTTAATGATGTCTAAAATTGCGTTCTTTTGCCGCAGTTCGGCTTCTAGCTGTTTGAGTTCGGTAATGTCGGTAGAAGTGCCGTACCATTTGCAAACCTCTCCTCGATCGTCCAGCAAGGGGACGGCACGGGTGAGAAAATACAGATAGCTGCCATCCGGTTTAATTAGGCGAAACTGACTTTGATAGGGCGATCGCGCTTGCTGCGCCTGCTGGAAGTCGGCTTGGAGTCGCTCCCTATCTTCAAGGGGAATAACATCTCTGGTCCAGTCGAGATCGACGCTTTGCTCTATGGTCAACCCGGTGTATTCCGTCCAGCGATCGTTTACGAATTCCAACGCTCCGGCAGCATTAGAAACGTAAACGATTTGCGGCATGGCATTGGCTAACTGCCTAAATTCGGCTTCGCTCTGACGGAGTTCCTGAACGGCTCGCGTGCGTTCGATCGTAGACCACAGACGAGTCACCACCTCTTGCAACAGAGCCACTTCATCGGCTCGCCAATCTCGCACCACTGCTGAATCGATCGCCAGAGAAGCTACCCACCAACCCGACTGAATGCAAGGAACGCTGACAAATGAACTCACGCCTAAAGACAGGTAGTTCTGGGCATGGGAGGCAGTATCGGGATGAGTCGTCACATCACCTACGACCAAGGTTTGTCCAGCCGCGAAGATCTCCAGTTGTTTCGGGGTGAAAAACGCATCTAAGTCATAAATTCCAGTTAAATCGGGAATATTTCCGCGCCGCCAGTTTTGACCGATAATGGCAACGTGACGCTCCAAATCGACTCCGTGCCACAAACACAGATCGACGTTGAGGTATTCGCCTACCCCGCTCACTACTGCTGACACCATGGACTCAGACACAGAGAGTTGTTGCAATCGAGCCTCCAGCCGATCGAGAAACTCCTGGTTGAGTTCGTACCGCTTGCGATCGGTAATATCGGTAGAAAGACTGACAACCCCATCGGGGGTGGGATACATCCGGTTTTCAAACCAACGATCCCAAGTGGGATAGTAATACTCAAACTGCGTCGGAGTTCGATCGTCTCTGACTTGATGCAAGCGATCGTAAAATTCAGTTCCGACCAAATCGGGAAAGAGATCCCAAAAGCACCTGCCTAAAACTTCTTCGCGAGACTTTCTCATCGTCATGGCGGCTCGCTCGTTGAGATAGGCGACGTGCCAATCGCGATCGAACAACACAAAATCTTCGCGAAGGCTGCTTAAAATTTGTTGCAGTTTTGCTTCTGCGGCTTCTGCCTGCTGGCGTGAGGCTTGTTCGTATTGCAGGGTGCGTTCGCGCTGGGCTTCAGCTTGTTTGCGATCGCTGATGTCGTAGTTAATCCCATCGAAGCGGATGGGCGTGCCATCGGGTGCGTAAGTCGCCTTGCCAGCCGATCTAATCCACCGAATTTCGCCCGTGCTGGGGTTCACAGCCCGGTGATCGATTTGATACAAGGTGCGATCGCGCAGGGCGTTCTCGACAGCAAGGCGGGTTGACTCGCGGTCTTCTGGATGAACGCGGCTCCAGAACAATTCGATGGTTGGTTCGACGTTGGGTGGGATAAAGAACAATTCCTTGGTCCGGTCGTCCCAATTAAGACCGCTTAACGGCAGTGAGTTCAGCCACAACCCGATCTCAGTTGTCCGCAGAACGAAGGCCAGTCGATCGCGATTTAGGCGTAGATCTTCGTTGGCTTGCTTGCGTTCTGTAATATCTGCCAGCAGCACCGTCAAGCCATTGGGCGAGGGATAAATTCGGTGGTCGTGCCAGCAATTCCAGGGAGCGTACAGATAATCGAACTGGCGGGGCGTTCGATCGCTCATGGCTTGGTGGAATTGCACGTAAGCCTCGGTATCGACCGCCGCTGGGAACAATTCCCAGATGTTGCGCCCTAGAAGTTCTGAGGGCGGCATTCCCACTATTTCGCAGTAGCGAGCGTTGACATAGGTAAACCGCCAATCGCGATCGAGGACGTAAAATCCATCGTTGATACTAGAAAGTACGGTTTCGATCCGTTCGTTTGCTGTTTCGGCCTCAGCCAATGCCATTTGCTCTCGACTCATGGCTGCCTGCAAAGCCTGCAAGTTTTCTTTGGCACTTTCTAAAGCCGTGCTACGCGATTGGTTGAGTAAGCCAATTGCTCCTGCAACAGTTAAAAACGTACTTAACTGCACGATCGTCTCTACGTTAAGAATGTGCAGAGAATAAAGCGGCTCGATGAAGAAGTAGTTAATTGCTAGCGTAGACAACACTGTTGCCACCAAACCAGTCTTCCAGCCTCCATACCAGGCGCTCACCATGACTGCTAGCATGAATATGGGCATGATGGTGGGCTGAAGCCAAGGGCGAAGTAACAGCGTCACGCCCAAGGCCAGAGCCACGCTCAGCAGCGTTACCCCATAAGAGCGCAGTTGAATTCTACGGCTGGCTTTCCCAACTGGCGATGATGTCTTGTGACCAGCCATTTACTTCCTCATCTGCTAAGATTTTTCTGCACGTCCACCCTGGTGCGATCGAGGGTCGATTCTTTAATTAAAGCAATTAGAGGCTACTGGCGCTCTCAGCGAGGTAAAGCTTCACGGGCTGCCGCCCAAATATTACTATTACTGCGAAATTGAATTTAAAGCCTCTTCCTTAAAGGGGAGATTTATAAAACAATTGTCAATTCGCAATTGTCAATTCGCAATGCAAGCGGTATAAGTTTTTCTTCTTAAAGCAAAATAAAGCTTCGGCTTTGCGGAAGCTGAGCCTGTCGAAGCTCATACCAATTTAAACTGTGAACCTTGCACTTCACCCCACCGCCTGCGGCACCTCCCCTTAGCAAGGGGAGGTTGGGAGGGGTCTAGCTGTCACATTCTCAAATTAAATCGGTATCAGTTTTAACATCAAGCGAAGTCGAGAGGTTAAAACAATTTATTCCTGGTTGCAGAACTACTGCTTTCAGGCACGCGGTTAATTGCGAATTGCGAACTGTTAATTGCGAATTGGTAGATGCCCATGCCCTATCTCGATCGATTTCCAGTGGCAGCGGTTGCTGGTTGTCGTTGCAGTCTGGCAATTTCTGCCAAAGCATCGTTATAGCCGCCCCGCAAACCTTGCTGGAGATAGAATTGAGCCGCCTTTTGCAAATCATCTATACCTTGTTGCGTATTGCCCAAAGTACCGTACAGCCGACCTCGGTTGTAATAAGCTGAGGCATAGCTAGGATTAATCCTAATTGCTTCAGTGTAATCGGCGATCGCCCCTTGGGTGTCGTTCAAATTCCTGCGGACGATTCCTCGGTTGTTATAGGCTAAAGCATAGTTGGCATCGATTTTAATCGCTCTAGTGTAATCGGCGATCGCTTTTTGATTGTCTCCCAAACGGCTATAGACCAATCCTCGATTTAGATAAGCTGCCTGTTCGTTACCATCGATTTCGATCGCCTGGTTGCAATCTGCTAGAGCCGCCTGTTGGTCGTTAAGATTAGAGCGTTCGGCACATCTGGCTAGATAAGGATCGATGAATTTAGCATCGATTTCGATCGCTTTGCCATAATCGCTAATCGCTGCTTGCTTGTTTCCTAGAGATAGATAACTCTGACCGCGATAGTAGTAAGTTCTGGCATTGTCAGGTTGGAGTTCTATGGCCCGATCTAAATCTTTAATTGCTGCCTCCGGCTGGCCGAGGAACTGACGCAGTAAGCCTCGTTCTAAATAGGCAGGGGCATAATTAGAATTAATTTCGATCGATTTATCTAAATCTTGCAGGGCTGCTTGTTTTTCTCCTTGCTTAGAGCGAGCGCGACCTCGGTTGTAATAATATCGCGAGTAGTTAGGATCGGTCGCAATAGCGGCATCAAAATCGGCGATCGCCCCTTGATAATCTTTAGCGTAGAACCGAGATAAACCGCGCAGATTGTAAGAAAGGTCGATGTATTCGTTATTAACTTTTTCTCGTTGGAGGTTTAAATCTAATGTGCTGCCATCTTCCCGTCCGACTTTGAGTTTAACTGGGCTGCCCACATCACCGCGCCGCAACAAATCGATCGCTTCGCCGCGACTGATATTGGTAGTAGATTTACCGTCGATTTCCAGAATCTTATCGCCAGCTTTTAATCCTGCTTTCACTGCCGGAGAATTTTCAGTTAGCCAATCAACAGTTAAGGCTTTACTTTTGTCATCGATCTTCAAGTACGCCCCCACATCGGCATAAGACTTTTCTAAAAGAGTCAAAGCCTGGGTGCAATCATCGATCGCTGGTTGGTTTTGGTCTAAATAATAGCGAGCGACGCAACGGTGGTAGTAAGCTTCACCGTATTTGGAGTTAATTTTAATCGCCTCATCTAAGTTGGGAATTGCCCCTTTATAGTCTTTGAGATCGATTTTTTCTAATCCTTGATAATAAAACTTTTGGGACTGGGACAAAGAGTTTTGCTGTAAATAATAATTAGCCCCAAATCCTATTCCTCCCAATAAAACAGCAGTTCCTCCTACACCTGCCAAAATCAACCCCAAGTGATTTTTACGAGTTGGTGGGGGTGGTGGAGATGGTGGAGTGACTAGAGTGGGAGGAACTAGCGGTGGAGGTGGCGGTAGCGGCCGCGATACCACAGTCGGTTCGAGTTGCTGGTTTAAAGTTTTCAGATCGTAGAGAACTTCACCGGCCGATTGGTAACGCTGGTTGCAGTCAAAAGCCACCATGCGATCGATTATCCTTACTAGTCCGGGATTTACCTGGGGCGCTCGATGATGCCAGACAATATCAGTGCGATCGGGGTTGTGCGGATCTCTTAAAGTTGAGATATCGTTAGCTGCCAAACCCGTCAATCCTTGAATGGCAATTACGCCGAGGGCATAAAGATCGCTGTTAAATCGAGGATGTCCGCGAAATTGTTCGATAGGCATATAACCTTGAGTGCCCACTACAGTTGGCGTTGCCCCTGGATAAACGCTGCCAAATTGAGTTGCAACTTCTTTAACGGCCCCAAAATCGATTAAAACCAACTTGCCATCGGCCTGGTTGCGGATAATATTGCTAGGTTTGAGATCTCGATGGATTACCCCTTGTCCGTGGACGAAGGCTAAGATTTCTAGCATTTCGGACAAAATGCCAGTAACGTGCGGTTCTGGCAGAGGTCGCCCAGTCGCGATCTCTTCGCTCAACGGTTGCCCAGAAATCAACTCTTCAACTAAATAGAATTCCTGGTTTTCTTCAAAATTCGCCAACAACCGGGGAATTTGTGGATGTTGCCCCAGTCTTTCTAACACTTCTGCTTCTCTTTTAAATAAGCGGCGGGAAACTTCTAGAGTATGCGGATCGTTAGCGGCAGGGTGCAGGCGCTTGACTACGCACGAGGGGCGACCCGGACGGCGGGAATCTTCGGCGACAAATGTTTGAGCAAACCCACCCGAACTCAAGTCTCTGACAATCTGATAGCGTCCGTCTAAGAGTTGACCGATCATTATAAACTCTGTCCGTTTGGTGCGATTAATAGGGTTGATGTTGGGATCTAACTACAACTAGATTTTCTATTTTCCGCAATCTTAGCGATCGTAATTTACTTTTCGTTGGTTTCTATAGCCTTTTCATCTGAGCGGCGAACGTTTTTTGACAACTGGCAAAGACGCAAAAAATGCCAAGAAAAATTCGACTCGATCGACAACTACATTTTTATAACTTTAGATATAATTTATTCATTTATTATATAAATATAACATTGAGAATCTCGAACTTACAAACTTTTATATTCTAATTAAAACTATGTCAGAAACAGATGTACTCATAGAGCAAGCGCGACAAAAAGCTGAAAGTCATCAGTGGACTGTAGAGAAGGTAATTGACGAAATAGATCCAAACGATCTATACAACAGCAAATTCATCCAATGGTGTAATGCAGTCAGAAGCGAAATCGTTCCTGGACTCAAACAAGCTCTTTGGGTAAAAGAGAGTTATTCGCGAGTAAATATTGCCCGTCTCCTCTTGGAACTAGGGGAACCCGATGGAGTAGAAGGACTCATCGATTGTCTGCACTCTCAGGATACTAGCCTGCAAATCTCGGCGCTGGTTACTTTGTCTCATCTACCCTGGAAAAGGCTAGCGATCGATAAAGAGGCAATCTTGACGGCGGTGGAACCATTTTTAAACGAACCAGATTCTCATGCAGGCAGTATTGCTGTAGATATAACGTTAAAATTGGAACTCCCGCAAGCAGAACAACAAATTATGTCGCTGCTAAATCATCCTTCCCCAAGACTTCGGGTAAAGGTGGCAAGCGAGTTCTTACGGCGTGGAAAAGATAATGGCGCTTTAGATGCTGCGGAAAAGTCGATCGTAGCTCCAAAACAAGATCTAGACGAAATTCACCAACTAGTGTCGGCATTAGAGGGTTGTGCGCAAGGAGAAAATCGAGAACTGGCGCTGCGGGCAGCAGATATTTTAATTCGTTACATTCTTGCCAATCTGAACCGTTCGGATAACGCTACCGCTAATGCCATGTGGTCTGCAATGCGAGGACTAGAGGCGGTTCGACATCCAGAAGAAGCCCAAATTTTGCGATCGATTCTCTCGTCTAACCTTGAATATTGGGCGCGAGGTATTGCCTTACAACGACTGGGGGAACTAGAGGGAGAAGCAGGGATCGTTCGCTTGCAAAATGCGCTTTCAGATCGTCAACTTCGCAAAGATGCTGCCGAAGGAATCGCCAAAGTTGCTAAAGAGCGAGAAGATCCCGCGCTCATCGACAACTTAGTAGCAGCACTCCAGCAAGACGATCGCTCGGACGTTCTGAGTGCCATTGTTGATGCCCTCATCGCAGTTGGTGCAGATGTAGTTTCAATTTTGGCAGAGAATGCCAAGGAACTAGAACCATACGATGCTATGAAAATCGCATGGATGAGTAAAGGCATTACACCAAAGATCGCCGCGCAAGAGTTAGTGGCAGCAGGAGTTATCGACCCTCCTGAAGAAAAACTCTTAAGCCAGCTTGAGGAAGGTTGGCAGACAAACCACCAACCCTCAGAAATTATATTTTCGCTTTTAGACTCCTCAAATTGTTTAAGCTGGTTCGATTGCGAGACTTCAATTATCCCTGTAGACCATGTGGAATTGATTGAAGATCTGATGGAAATTAGTTCTGATGTCTTCAAGGTGGAGGCAATTTCAGAAAGTTGGCAGTCAGAAAATGAAGACGACCCGGAATCAATTCTGGGCGGAGAAGTGCAATTCGTTTATAACCGCAAAGTACATCGGTTCGATGTAGAGTATTTAGGGGATTGGTACGATGTTAATTCGGTTTTGAAGGCACTGAATTCGGCTTTAGAAGAAGCCGAACGCCCAGAAAGATTTATGCTACTTTACACGGGGGATCAAACTTGCTTAGTCGTATTTGCTCCAGCCCGGATATTTCTAGAAGTGGCCGATCGCCTGCATATCCCTCTTGAGGAAGATCCTGAGTCAGCCATGGATCGGGGAGTAGCTTACGAACAATACGTCATCCAAAAACTTCGAGAAGAATCTAATGACAATAACTCATAATTCCCCTTGCCCTCACTGCGACGGCAAAGGATATAACGAAATTCGCGATTGCTCTGGTGAAATCCAGAGAGAAGAAACCTGTTGTTTTTGCCGTGGCACAGGAATATTAAAAGAGCTAGAAGATGAAGATTGACTCAACAGAGTTAAAAAAATAAGACCCAAAGCTTTTTATCTTTGAGTCTTAGTATATTGGTGATTTGTTGGTAAAAGTAAACAGAGGAGCGATACGTGCTACCCACAGGCTTCGCCAACGCCTTTTTACTTGGTAGTCCCAGAAGAGGTTCCAGGCGATGGAGAAGGAGCAGGTGCAGGCGGATTAGAGCATTTGAAAGGATCGATAAATCTACCCTCACAAGGAGAAGGCTTTGGTCCTGTGGGACATTTAAATGGATCGATGAATCTACCGCTACAAGAAGAATCGACAGGTTCAGCCGTGTCAGCGTCGGTTTTAGATAGCGCGGGTACGCTCAACATCGCTAGCGAACCGACTATTAAAAGACTATGAAGTAAAATCAATTTTTGCATGGCAATTTTCATTTTTAATTACTCCGAATTAAGAGATTGGGGTTTGAGTTCGTTCCCCATGTTTGAGATGGGGATAAAAATGACTGAGTTTATTTGGTAGTAGGCGGATTCTTGGGACAAAAAGGATCGATAAATGGCGACCCCGGTTTGGGTTGGCAATCGTCTTTAGGAGGAGGTGGAGTTTGACCGGGGGTGCAGAACGGATCGATAAATGGCGACCCCGGACGTGGCGGATCGCAGCGTTTCGGTCCGGGCACGGGTTGAGTTGTATCTACTGTTTCGGAAGCGCCGAATGCTGCTTGAGAATTTAACAGTAAGGGAGTAGCCAACGTAGCAGTCATCAAAATAACTAACTGAAAACGGCGAAGCAAATTCATGATTAATCTCCTTGAATTGGTTTGGTTGAGATTGAGAACTGACGTGTTTCATCTCAATGTCTATAGATTAGAGGAGTCAAAACGAACTTGCAGCATGAAAAAGTCAGAAAAAGTTACTAGTTTTACAGAAACTTTTAGTTACTAGAGGTAAGAAAAGTTAGAAAAAGTCACATTCTCCCCTTGCCATAAATTACTCTCCCGCGTGAGAGGGTTGGGGGTAGACAGCCAGCGACTTCCCGCAGGGCGGGGAAACTTGATGTAAGCTCTAAATAAATGTGGCGATCGCTCCCTCAATAGAACTAATTCAAAGGTTTCTTATGGCTTTCACCTCTTCTAAAACCCTCAGTTTTGAGGAATTCATCGCCCAATACGGCGATAACCCCCGCTACGAGCTAATCGATGGAGAACTCCGCGATATGGAACCAACCGGGCCGCCTGAAGCCGTAGCGGGTAACGTTGCTGGTAGAATTTTTCTCGAAATTCTCCAAGCTAATTTGAAGTGGATCGTCCCCAAAAACTGTTCGATCAAACCACCTGCGGCTGAGGCGATCGCTTTGCGTTCTGATGTCATCGTCCTTGATGAAAATAAGCTCGATAGAGAACCATTTTGGCAACGAGAGCCAATTATCTGTAATGGCAATACCGTCGTGCTAGTAGTTGAAGTCATTAGCACTAACTGGCAAGACGATTATGCCCGCAAAGTTGAAGAGTATGCGTTTCTGGGTATTCCAGAATATTGGATCGTGGACTATCGAGGCTTAGGAGGTATTTCTTTTATCGGTAAGCCTAAACAACCGACTTTCACGGTTTGTCAGTTAGTTGATGATGAATACGTTCAAAAACAATATCGCCTGGGACAAACGATTTACTCTCCCATTTTTCCTAATCTGCAACTACGTTTAGACGATCTTCTTCCCAGGTAATTAAATATCGGTTTGCGCGATCGTCGTTAAAAGAAATAAAACCCAAAGATAAAAAGGTAAGAGGTAGAAAAATCCAGATTTAGTTCGATCGCTAGTGCTACCGTAGTAGGGTGTAGAACGTTGAAAAAGCAAACCAATGCCACCCACACCAGAGATTGAATTCGGCGGAACAGAGGAATTAGCTAGAGCTAAGATAGTGGCTAGAGAGAAGCTGCTGGCAATGGATGTCAAAGAGGCTCAAAAGCTAGTCGATCGAACTTTATATCCCCAAGACTGGTCGTGTACCCCAGTAACATTTACCTGGTGCGGCTCTCTAGCTTTAGATATCGAAATCAATCGATCGAGAAACCAAGAGCGAGGATGAGAAAGTCGAACGATTTCTTATTGGTGGTAGCTCAAAAGAAAAAAGACTCAAAGCTATGCTCTTTGAGTCTGGGGCCGTTAGGAGTATAGATGGTAGTGAGAGCGGTTTACCCTAAATGCTTAGCAGCGGGGGACGAAGCACGATTGCAACTGCTGGTTGGTTGTTAGCGGCGTGCATTTGTCGATCGAAGACAAATTCGCTATAGTCAGCTAGATTGTCTAATCCACTGAAGTTCAATAGCAATTCAAAGACTAACCAAGTGGCAAATTTAATTCCTGCGCGTTTGAATTTGAACTTCATGGTTTCTAGCCTCCATCGATAGTGAAGATGGAAATCTTACCTAGCGAAACGACCTTTAACAGTTTGAGTTGGAACTGTTCGATCGCCAAATTCAGTTTTTTATCTAAATCTGTTGTTCGTACTTTTATCTTGGGACATCTCCCCAATTTTTACAGTGAGAAAAAGTTATAAAAAGTTAGGAGTTTGCTGCGATCGTTTTCAGGTCAGGGTGACAAAAAGTTAGATTAAGTAATATCTGGTGACTAGAAGGGGCTTTCATTTTCTTGAAAGCCTATCCCTATCTGGGTTTTAGCAATAACTGTAGGTTGGGTTGAGCTTGCGAAACCCAACGAACACAATCATAATGCTTCAATGTCTCTGTAATGCGTAGCGCCATTTTTTATAATTGGTATTACATCGGTTGCAGCGCTGCATCAGGGGGACGATGGAGAACTACTATCGCTGGTTGGTTGCTGGCGATGCTTATCTCTTGTCCGAAGACAAATTCGCCACAGTCAGCCAGGTTATCGAGTCCGCTTAAGTTTAAAATCAACTCAGCTACTAACCAAGTGGCAATTTTCACTCCTAAGTTATTTGATGTCCTTCTCATGACGATTGCCTCTGTTGGGCGAGGGAAAGTGCGGTTGATGCTTTTATATTCCCGTAGCCCAGAGATCTTCACAGCATGAAAAAGTTAGAAAAAGTCAGGAGTTGACCGGGGAAAAAGTCAGAAAATTGCCACCACTCAGTTACAAAAAGTCAGATAAAGTAAGATAAAGCGATCGACCTCAGCAAATCCTTACCCCGCTTGCCTTTGCCGAACTTCACTTTCCAGCTAATTCTCCTGCCAGAGACAGTTTAGTAGCCGTTTCCATTGCTTAGACTTGTGGGATAGCCCTCTGGGCTGTCCCCTCATCCCCTCACTTCCCCGTTCAGCCCAACCGAAAATTCTGCTTCCCGACTGAGGTATGGTGGATAGGTATTGAGGAACATACGTCAACTTCAGTAAACTGGTTGGTAGACCTCAAAAATCAGTTGAAGTTAAAACCAGTTAAATTAGCAGCTTTTGGCAATTTATGACTGTTGAAGAAGCCTTAGCAATTTTAGATATAGCTCTCAAACCAGAAAGCCTGACTGACATTCAAGAGTTAGTATTTCGTAAAGTTTGGGAAGGCTTGTCATATCCAGATATTGCTGATGGTGCTGGCTACGATCCTAATTACATTAAAGATGTCGGTTCTAGATTGTGGAAATTAGTCTCTAATGGCTTGGGAGAAAAAGTTACCAAAAGCAATATTCAATCAGTATTAAGACGGCAATTACCAGCAACTCAAGTAGCGGCTAATACTGTCGCTATCCCTGTTAATTTGCCAGAGATTAAAGCCGATACTTTAACAGTGCAAGCTGCTAACAATCATCAAGATTGGGGAGATGCGGCTGATGTTTCCATCTTTTATGGACGCAACGAAGAAATTGCCAAGCTCAACCAATGGATTGCTAAAGATCGCTGTCGCTTAATAGCATTGTTAGGGATGGGAGGAATTGGCAAAACTAGTATAGCCGTCAAGCTAGCAGAAGAAATTCAGCATGAATTCGATTATTTAATTTGGCGCAGTCTTCGTAACGCTCCACCTGTAGAAGATATTTTAGGAAACCTGATTGAATTTGTCTCAGATCGGCAAAAAATCGAGCTAGCAGAAACCACAGAAGGCCGGATTTCGCAACTAATCGAGCTTTTACGCGATCGCCGCTGCTTGCTAATTTTAGATAACGCCGAAAGTATTATGGGTAGCGGCGACCGGGCTGGATACTATCAAGCCGGATATGAAGGTTATGGCGAATTGTTTAAACGCATTGGAGAGGTTCGCCATCAAAGTTGTTTGTTCTTAACCAGTCGCGAAAAACCCAAAGAGTTTATCTCTTTAGAAGGAGATACTCTTCCCGTTCGATCGCTACAGCTAAGCGGGTTAAAAACGACAGAAGGCCAGGAGATCTTTAAGATCAAGGGCTTATTTTCCGGAGTTGAATCGGAATGGCAAACATTAGTCGATCGCTATGTGGGCAATCCTTTAGCTTTGAAAATTGTTGCTACTACCATTCAAGAATTATTTGATGGCAATATTTCGGAATTTTTAGCTCAAGGAACTGTAGTCTTCGACGATATTCGCGAACTATTAGATCGACATTTTGAACGGTTATCGACTTTAGAAAAAGATGTGATGTACTGGCTGGCGATCGAACGAGAAACAGTATCGCTAGCTCAGTTGCGAACCGACGTGATTCAACCAGTATCGCCATCGCAATTGGTCGAAAATATTGGTTCTCTCAGTCGGCGATCGCTAATTGAAAAAAGACTAGAGCAAACTGCCGCTGTCTTTACCCTGCAGCCAGTAGTAATGGAGTATGTCACGTTTAGACTAATCGAGCAGGTTGCTGAAGAAATCGGTAGAGAGCAAGGAAGAGAAGACGAGAGGGCGAGAGGGCGAGAGGGCGAGAAGCAGGGTCAAAGAGAACTATTAAGCAAAAACAATTTATTTCACACTCACAGTCTCATTAAAGCCCAAGCAAAAGATTACATCAGAGATATTCAATTCCGTCTCATTCTTCAGCCAATTAGCGATAAATTACTAATCGATTTTCACAGTCAAGCCAATCTAGAAAATCGACTGCAAAATATTGTGGAGAATCTCCGATCGCAATCCTCGATCGACCAAGGCTATGCGGCCGGAAATATTATCAATATGCTCTGTTTGCTGAAAGCGGATCTGAGTAAATACGATTTTTCTGACTTGAATGTTTGGCAGGCATATCTGCGGGAAACAAATTTACATCGAGTCAATTTTGCTCGCGCCAATCTCGCCCAGTCGGTGTTCGCCAACACCTTGAGCGCTGTATTATCGGTGGCTTTTAATCCCGACGGTCAAATCTTAGCTACTGCTGATGTCAGCAACGAAGTCCGCTTGTGGCGAGTAACCGACGGTAAAGAACTTTTAGTTTGTCAAGGACATACCAACTGGGTGCATACTGTCGCCTTTAATCCCAGTCACGGAGGAATCTTAGCCAGCGGCAGTGCCGATCGCACCATCCGCATATGGGATACCAGAACTGGCGAGTGCCTAAAAACTTTGTCGGGACATACAGAACGGATTTGGTCGATTGCTTTTAGTGCTGATGGCAAACATTTAGTTAGCGGCAGCGGCGATCGCACCATCCGCATATGGGATATTAACACTGGAGAATGCTGGCGAACCATCCCAGGAAACGCTGGCGGTATCTGTTCGGTGGCTTTAGCTAATAACCCCCAGCCCATCGTAGCGGCAGGCGGCGAAGACGGCATGGTCGGGATTTGGGATCTCGATACTGGAGAACGTCTCGCCACCTTTTCAGGTCATGCGAAATGGGTGTGGTCGGTGGCCTTGAGTGCTGACGGCCAAATCCTAGCTAGCGGAGGAGACGATCGCACCATCCGCCTGTGGAACGTGAGAAGTGGAAAATTGCTGCAAACCCTCAGCGGACATACGAGTAGGATTTGGTCGGTGGCGTTGAGTCCAATCCCCCCAACCCCCCTTGATAAGGGGGGCGTTGGCGCAAGCCTGCCGTTAGGCATGGGAGGAATAGTAGCTAGCGGTAGCGACGATCGCACCGTCAAACTGTGGAACGTGCAAACGGGAGAATGCTTAAGAACCTTGCAAGGACATTCCCAATGGATTTGGTCGGTGGCATTTAGTCCTGACGGTCAAACCCTAGCTAGCGGCGGTAAAGACCAAACAGTACACCTCTGGAATGTCAGCAGCGGTAGCAGCTTGAGAACCTTGCAAGGCTATACCAATCAGATTTGGTCGGTAGCATTTAGTCCGTTCGCGCAGCGTTCCCGCAGGGAATTCCCCCCAACCCCTCTTAATAAGGGGGGCGTTGGCGCAAGCCTGCCGTCAGGCATAGGGGGGATCGTTGCTAGCGGCAGCGACGATCGCACCATCAAACTCTGGAATGTAGAAACGGGAGAATGCCTGAAAACCCTATCAGGTCATGCCCGTCAAGTTTGGGTAGTCAACTACAGTACCGACGGCAAGATGCTAGCCAGCGGCAGCGACGACCAAACCGCCAAATTGTGGGATGTCAGTACCGGACAATGCCTCAAAACCTTATCGGGACACAGCAGTCGCGTGTGGTATGCGGCCTTTAGTCCTACTGAAGAAATCTTAGCGACTGGCAGCGGCGATCGCACGGTCAAATTATGGGATGTTAGCACCGGACAGTGCCTCAAAACCTTATCGGGACACGACAGCCGGGTGTGGTCGGTGGTATTTAGTCCTGACGGCAAAACTCTAGCTAGCGGTAGCGGCGACAATACCGTAAAGTTATGGGATGTCAGTACCGGGGAATGTCTCAAAACCCTGGAAGGGCATTTAAATTGGGTGTTTTCTACCGCCTTCAGTCCTGACGGCCGAATCCTGGCCAGCGGGGCAGGCGATCGCACCGTAAAATTATGGAACGTGCAGACTGGAGAATGCCTCAAAACCCTGCAAGAGCAAAGTAAATTAATGCTATCTGTCACCTTCAGTCCCGACGGTCAGGCGATCGCCTGCGGTAGCGACGACCATAAAATTAGACTATGGGATGTCGAAAGCGGGGAGTGTTTCAAGACTCTCGAAGGTCATATGGGGTGGGTGTGGTCGGTGACTTTTAGTACCGACGGTAAGACTATAGCTAGCGGCAGCCAAGACGAAACCATCAAAATTTGGGAGGTCGAAACTGGCAGATGTCTCAAAACCTTAAGAGCGCCTAAACCTTATGAAGGCATGAACATTACTGGGGCGTTTGGCTTAACCGAAGCCACGATTTTCACCCTGCAAGCACTAGGAGCCATTACCGATGCAAATGCAGAATAACCACTCTACGCTCACCCAAAGTACCAACCCCACCATCTCTCCTTGGTTGCGCTGGGTAAGCGCGATCGAAATTGTAGTGCTGCTAGCGGCTGGTGCCCTGTTATTCTTTATTACCGATTTACGCAACCCTTGGTGGGTGTGGAAAATTACTCCATATAATACTCGCTTTTTAGGAGCGGTCTACATTGCCTCTTTAGTCCCGATTGCTGGGTTGTTATGGGCGAGGCGGTGGCGGATGGCACGGCTGGTATTATCGATGCAACTGGTCTTTACTGCGGTTTTGCTGGTAGTTTCCCTGTTGTATCTCGATCGCTTTAACTTGAGCCGCAAAATCGTTTGGGGTTGGTTTTTCCTTTACACCACCATTCCCCTCAACGCTGCTTATCACCTTTGGGTTTACCGCCACCTATCGCGTTGGAATACAACTTCAGTATCCTGGCGATCGCGTAATTCCTCGCGCCTTTTCCTGGTAATTCCAGCAGTAGTTTCTGGTTTGTATGGATTGGGCTTGCTGTTATTACCTAACGTTTTCAGTGCTTTTTGGCCGTGGAAGCTAGATAGCTTTCACGGCCAACTCTACAGCAGCATCTTCCTCACTCTAGCTGTAGCCGGAGGAATTTTGTCCCGCACCCCGACGAAAACCGAATCGTTAGTGCTGGGCATTACCCAAATTACTTTAGGCGGTTTGGCAATTTTGGGAACAGCGATCGCCGATACCACTTTGCGCAAAATTAGCTGGTCTGTGCCCTCGACCTGGCTGTGGCTGGCATTGTTCGGGTTGATGGCGGTAGCTGGAGGAATCACCGTTTGGCGATCGCGCCAGTTAAATGCTACTTAAAATAGCGGGGCAAGTGGATGAAATAGTCTGCAATATACGAGTTTTATGCCCCCATCTACTAAACAGTTACGGGTTTTGTACCAATTGATTCAAGAGCATCAACTTAGAGGAGAGCCACTGGTAAGAGCGCAAATGTTGGCTGAAGGAACTCTAAGAGTAACCTTCGGCCCAGCTTTAGCTTGTGTCGAAGGATTGTGGTTTATCGATCGAGAAGGCTACGATTGTCAGTATGACGTTAATGCTGAAGGAGAAATTGTATGACTAAACCCAATTTCGCTGCCATGTCAATCGGGGAAATTAGAGAGTATATGCGGAAAAACCGCAAGCCACTTCAAGAAATGAGCGATCGCGAATTAAAGGAATATGTCATCACCGTTCCTGACGATCGAGAAGCAGAAAAAGAGTACGTCGATCGCTCGACGGCTCAAGTTCTAGCCAAGCGAAATCTATAGCCAGCGTCATCACTCGATTCCAGAGCCGATCGCCTCAGTTAAACGCCACTTAAATTCAGTTTGTATTGTGAGGTAGGTATCGGAGCCTGCCTTTGAATGTAATTTCTGGAGATATCTAATGTTTGGATAGATTAAGAGATTGCTTTAGTTTGTTGGCAGAAACTTATAATTTTCTCTAGACCCAGATTTAGAGCGATCGGAGCTAGTACCATGAAACTAAGCAGACGTAAAGCTTTGCAACTCGGTTCGATCGGGGTAAGTTCGCTGTTTCTCGGCTGGGAAAAGACAGAGCCGACAAATGCTGCCGAACTCAGCCCTCAAATTCCTCGTTTTCAACTTCCCTTTCAACGTCCTCCTATCCTAGAGCCGATCGGCAGCGATGCCAAATTCGATCGCTACGAAATCGTCATGCAGAAGGATAGGGTCGAGATTTTGCCAGGGATAAAAACTGAGGTTTGGAGTTACATCGGCACTGGACCTAGTTCCAAGACCCCGCCTGGGATTGTCGGCCCCCTGATCCGGCAACGTCAAGATAAGGAATCGATCGTCCGGTTTATCAACCAGCTAGGTCAAGATGAAAGCGGAGAGGATATCGACACCTCCATTCATTTACATGGGATGCCCTCTTTACCCCAGTACGATGGCTATGCCGAAGATTTAATTCCACCTCAACATTACAAAGATTACTACTATCCCAACATTTTAGGTGCCGTCCAGTGGTATCACGACCACACCGTCGAGAAAACGTCGCGGAACGTCTACAAGGGACTAGCAGGGATGTACCTCGTCGATTACGATGAAGACGATTTTGTCAATCCAGCCGATCGCGAGCGTTTGCCTCAAGGAGATTACGACGTTCCCCTGATTATTCAAGACAAGCGATTCGATCGCGAGGGGAATTTAGTCTTTTTCGATCGCCAGCAAACCAATCTGTTTGGGGATGTAATGTTAGTCAACGGCGTTCCCTGGCCTCGGATGGAGGTGGCCAATCGCAAGTATCGATTTCGGGCCTTGAACGCTGGCACCTCTCGCACCTTGCAACTGAGCCTCAGCACCAAAGACGATTTAATCGTTCTGGCCAGCGACTCTGGCTTGCTCGATCGACCAGTGAGAACCAAAGATCTACAAATGGGAGTCGCCGAGCGCTATGAATTTGCGATCGATTTCTCCCTATATCCAGTCGGCACCAAAGTATTTTTGCAAAACTTGGCTCCAGGAAACATCGATGCCGATACGCGATCGCAGAGCATCATGTGTTTTGAGGTCGTGCGCCAAGCATCGGAGGAATATACCATTCCCGATCTGCTGGGCAAGGATGTCGGCCCGCTCTCCGATTTCATTGCCTCAAAGGGACTCGATCTCAGACAGTTGCCCCAACGGACATTCCGGTTTGGGCGCAATTTTTCCCAGTGGGTAATCAACAACCAAGCCTGGAATCCCTGCTATGTCGCGGGGAATCCCCGGTTAGGAGGCTTTGAAGTTTGGAATCTAATCAATCCAGGGGGCGGTTGGGTGCATCCGGTTCACATCCATCTGGTCAAGCTCAGAACGCTCGGTCGCAGTAGCGGCTCGATCCCCCCATACCAAGAAGGTTGGAAGGATACCTTCTACGTCAGTGCTTTTGAAACCATCCGAGTTCTGGCTGAGTTTGGCCCCCACCAGGGTAAATACATGATGCACTGCCACAACCTCGTGCATGAAGACCACGACATGATGACCCAGTTTGAAGTCGGGCAAGGAGGGTGCGATCCTCTATCTGCACCAGCCAGAGCCCTGCCAGCGTCCTCTCAACCGATTCCCTGGTCTTGTTCTACTAAATCAAAATGCGATCGAACTTAGCGATCGCTCAGGATTTAGAGCCAAACAGATCTCGATAAAATTGCTTCATTGCTTCTAAATTGTAAGGACTAGAAGCCCCAGGGTTGGCAACACTGCTGGGCTGACTGTTAGTTGGCGGTTCGATCGATTCCGGCGGTGGTTGGGGCTTGATGGTATCTTTATCAGTCTCAGTTACGGCGGGCGCGGGCGAGCCTGTTGCCCCAGAAGACTGACTTTCTTGAGCCAGAAGTGGAGTCATCCCCAGAAGGTTAACGATCGAGAAGGTGACGATCGCTAGTCGGGTTAGTTTTGACAGCAAAGATTTCAGCATGGCTCGATCTCGAATTCAGAAATGATATTAAATCCGCTTAGCAAAAGTTGGTTTGCCCTCACCCCCAACCCCTCTCCCAAGGGAGAGGGGAGCCGCAGGCTCCTTTGAGGGCTGGATTTGGGGCTTTTAATAACTGGATTTGATATGAATGCGATCGGGAGGTGTTTAAATTCACTCTAACACTCGCCTTACTAACTGAAGCTCTCGATCGCTCGATTACGCCAACAAATCGATCTCATACCAAATCCGGTTCTCATGCACCGCATCCAGACCTCACCCCCAGCCCCTCTCCTGCAAGGAGAGGGGAGCCGGAGGCCGGTCAGTAGAAACCTGTTTTTGCTCAGCGGATTTGATATCAGACCCGCAAGGATTTTCGATCGAGTTTGCCGAGCGCCGTATAGGGCAGGCATTCGATCGCGGGCCACGCGTGGCTTCAACCAATCGAATAAAATCTCCTTATCGATTTAATTCCAATAGCCACTTTTTTGTCTGGCGTAGTAGTGCGAGCATCTCGATCGAGGTCGAGATGCTCGCACTAACGCCCGCGCTACGCGTACCGTCAGGATGCAACTATTTTTCCGCAAACCCCTAAAGAGTTAAAGACTGAGGATTAGTCTCGATTAACTTCGCCAGATCTTGCAAGAAAGCTGCTGCATGAGCGCCATAGATGATGCGGTGATCGCAGGTGAGATTGACCTGCATCTGCTGCCGCACGCCCATCATGCCGTCGCCAGTTGCCACTACTTGCGGGCGAGATGCCCCGATAGCTAGAATCGCTCCTTGTCCTGAAGGCAGAATGGCATCGAAGCGATCGACCCCAAACATTCCCAAGTTTGACAGGGTAAAAGTGCCGCTGCTGTATTCTTCTGGCTGCAACTGCTTGGTTCTCGATCGATCTACCAAGTCTTTCCAAGTGCGAGACAAAGAGTAAAGATCTACTTTGTCGGCATTTTGCAGTACCGGAGTAATCAGTCCGCCGTCATCCATCGCTACCGCCACCGCCACGTTAATCGAGCTACGGTACTGAATACCTTGCTCTGAGTAGCTAGCGTAGATGAGGGGATGTTTTTGCAGCGTCACCGCTACAGCCTTAGCCAGCAGCGCGGTCATGGTTACGCCTTTAGACTTAACCTGCTTGTAAAGTTTGTCTAGATTATCGGTGGTAATGGTGTAGCCCACGCGGTAAGTCGGAACTTCCAGGCTAGTGAGCATATTCCGCACCACGGCGTTTTGCAGCGTGTTCAAGGGTATCACCTGACCCAAGGGAACGTTCGCTGGAGCAGCAGGTGCGGGCATTGATGCGGGCTTAGCAGCAGCGGGAACCGGGGTAGGAGCGGCAGGCGCAGGAGGTGCAATTGCAGGTGCTTTACCCCGATTGGCAAAAGCTTCTATATCTTCAGCCACGATCCGCCCGTGAGGGCCGCTACCTTGCAGTGTATCTAGAGTCACGCCCAATTCTTTTGCCAGCTTCTTGGCGCGGGGAGAGGCAACTACGCGCCCGTTTCTGCGGCTGGGAGTTTCTGTAGCTCCTACCGTAGCGAGTTCGGGGACGACTGCGGTAGCTGGGGCCGGAGTAGCTGGGGCATCAGCAGTAGTTTTTTGACCGGAATTGGCTGCTTGTTGCTGGGCTGATTCTATTTCCGGTTGGGTTTCTGCAATTAAGCCGATCGTTGCCCCTACAGGAGCCGTTTCGCCAGCAGGTACGATCATTGCCCCCAAGTAGCCAGCCCAAAAGGCCTCAACATCCATATCAGCTTTGTCTGACTCGACTACGAGCAGAGTTTCACCTTTTTCCACTTTGTCGCCAGGAGATTTCATCCAAGAGACAATTTTTCCTTCGGTCATCGTGGAACTCAGAGCAGGCATGAAAACTTCGTGGATCATAGGAATTATGAATGGTGAATTATGAATGATGAATGGGGATATAGGGCATGGCGCATGGGGCATGGCGCATAGGGTATAGGACAGAGGGTATGGGTTATTCGCCTCTTCGCCCTCCTCGCCCTCTCCCTCTCTCGCTATCTCAAATGTCGCCGCGAATTTCTTCCACCACGCCATCGCGGAGGAGAATTTCTACTTGCATTTTTTGGATCAGGTTCTCTCCCTTTTGAATGCTGAATAAGCCTTCGATTTGACCCTGGTTGACTTCCTGGTTGAGTTCTAGGGTTTGAACTTGCTGCAATTGTTGGAGGATTTGGTTTTTCTGCTCCAAGAGTTCGCTTTTTCTTTGAGTGACTTGCCCTTGAATGTTTTCAATTTGCTGGCTGACTTGCGGGCCGGGAGGTTGCAGGCTTTGTTTTTTGATTTCAGCGATCGCCCTTTGCCCTTGCACGTCTAACTGTTGGATTTGAGTGTCAATTTCGTTAATCTGTGCCTGCAGTTGTTGTTGGGCTTCTTCTTTCCATCGAGAAGTGACCACAGCTTTGATGGTAATCGGTCGCTTCAGTAACAGATGTGATGAAGATATATCCATAAAACCTTGATTCCTCAGTCATTTGTGTTTGGTCGTGGGGCTGTAGTTTGTCTTCAAAAAGAGACTACTTTTCAAACATCGCATCGATCGTATCGCTGTAACGATCCATCACCACAGCCCGTTTGATTTTTAGAGTTTGAGTCAGCAAACCATTTTCCATAGAAAATGGCTCTAAAATCAACTGAAACGGCCCGATGCGATCGTCCAGGCGGTAGCCAGGACGATTTTGCACTTCCCGATTTAATTCCTGTCGGAATAACTCTTGCACTATCTTACTATCGAGCTTCACTTCTGTTGGCTGGGAGAGGGCGATCGCTTTTTCCTCTGCTCCTGTAGACTTCTCTTTATCTGCGAGTTCGGGCAAATTCAATTGGAGATTTTGGGAGGTGGCCCAGGTTTCTAGAGCTTCTAAATTGGGCACGATTAAGGCTCCGATCGATCGCCGATCTTGACCGACTAACATAATTTGACCGATCAAGGCACTCCGCAGACAGGCATCTTCGATCGGTTGCGGCTCGATATTTTCGCCGTTGGTCAAAACAATTGTATCTTTTGCGCGTCCGGTCAGGATCAAGTCCTTTTCTGGGGTCAACCAACCCAAGTCGCCGCTGTCGAACCATCCTTGAGCATCGATCGCTTTAGCTGTAGCTTCGGAATTTTTATAGTAACCTGCCATGATCTGCGGCCCTTTGAGCAAAACTAGACCCCGCTGGCCTGTAGGCAGAGGTTTGCGGGTTTCTGGATCGACGATTTTGACTTCGGTATAGGGAATCGGTTGTCCGGCAGAACCGCGCAAGTTTCGCCAAATGCGACGAACGTTGGTGACGGGTGAGGTTTCGGTCAGGCCGTAGCCGACTAAAATATCCACGCCAATGGTTTCAAAGAAAGTATCGACGTGGACGGCTAAGGAACCGCCACCGCTAATCATTTGTTTGATTTTTCCCCCTGTAGCGGCTCGCACCTTTTGGTAGACTAAGCGATCGCCCAAGGCGTGTAGGGGCAAGAGAATAACAGCTTGCAGGGTAGCGATCGAACGTTTGACAACTGAGGGATGCAGTTCTTCTAAACTCAATCCTTGGGAAAGCCGACGGGCTTGAATATAGCGATCGCTAACCTTTAAAAAGAAATTAACCAGGCGTTGCTTTTTAGCTGGTTGTTCGCGAAATTGCTTTTGCACGCCTTCATACACTGCTTCTAACAGCCGAGGTACTACCGCCATGTACTGAGGCTGGAATGCTTTCAAGTCGCCTTTAAAGTAGCGAATATTGGTGTAGATCTGAGTGCAGCCTTGGGAAAGCAAGTAGTATTCCACCGCGCGTTCGTAGACGTGCCAAGTAGGGAGAATGCTGAGAACGCGATCGCCTACTACTGGTTGTACCACGACTTTAAAGTTGACGATTTGATGTAGCAGATTCCCGTGAGTTAGCATCACTCCTTTAGGCTTGCCCGTAGTGCCGGAGGTATACATCAGGGTGGCTAGAGTATTGCGGTTAGAGGCGACCGATTTTAGGGGTCGATCTACACCTTTGGCCATAAACTCCGAAAAGTTGAAAACTGGAAGATTTCCCTGCGGTTCTGGCTGTTCGTCCGACAGCAAGATGGCGCACTGTAGGGGTAAAGAGGCTAAGCGATCGCCTGCCGATAGTTTTTGCAGCGTCCGGTAGTCTTCCACCACCAAAACAATGCTGCCGCTATGTTCCAAAATGTAAAGCAATTCTTCTCGTTCCGCTTGAGAACTGCGAACGGCATCTGCGCCACCAGCCCTCATAATTCCTTGGTCGGCAATCAGCCAGCGGGGGCTATTGTCAGAAAATAGGGCGATCCTCGGTGGCAAGTCTCCGGATTCGCCAGTAGCCAGGGGAATATCCAACGATTGCAAAGCCGCAGCAAATCGATCGATTTGCTGCCCTAACTGCTGATAAGTTATATTCACTTCTGGTTTGGCGTGGGGATCTTTGAGGGCGATCTTACTGCCAAATCGCTTGGCCGCCAGCGTCCAGATGTCTGACACAGATTCTACGGCCGAGTAGTTTGCCAGATTATTTAAGTTAGCAGCGGCTGCTGCTGGTAATTTGATATCGGCTTTAGAAATGGGGCGTTCTGCTAACATACGTCAAACTCTTTAATTATTTAGTAATTGAGGGATTAAACCTGGTGTCAAGATCGATAATTTATCAATTCTATCTGCGGTCGATCGGTCCGAAGGCTTGCTAGTCAATTTCAATTTTGCGATCGAAGTAGCGATCGATATCAGTTCTATAGTGCCAGAAAAATATCTGTCTCCTCTTATGCTTTAAGCTAGCTAACTAAAACTCAGTAGATTCGTATGAACCAAGATCCTTACACAAACAAACTCTGGCAGCGAAATTACCGCGATCGCCGCCTCATGCCAAGATTTGCCGTAGTGGTGTTAGCTGCGATCGTCCTAGCCGGATGTAACGACTCTACCAATACTCAAACGGCCCAGAGTCCCAGCCCTCAAATAGAATCGACCCCCAGCACTCCCGAACCCGTCGCCACTCCTATTCCTCCCGAACCAGCGGCTACCGCTAGCCCCCCAGAACCCGCAATTACAGCCAGTCCGATCGATCCTACTGCCACACCTGGAACTCCCGCACCGACAGCTACAGCTAGCCCGCCGTCACCCACGATCGCACCTAAAGTTTCCCCAACTGGAACGACTGAGAACCAACCACCAGTCGATCCGACAGAAGATTTGCCTGAAGTGGTGCTACCAGAAGATTTGCCGGAGGTAATCGGCACACCACCACCCAAACCGACAAAAAGCAAAACTAGCCAGCTTTTAGAAAAAAAAAGTAAAGAATTACTGACGAGTTCGATCGGGGTTCCCGTCAAGGCGATCGCTTGTCCCAATACGATCGAACTCAAAGCTGGAAAAGTTTATAATTGTCAGGTAGTGACCGATAGCGGCAATTTTACGGCAGAAATTAAACTCAATAACGATCGAGGAAATTTCAAATTAAATACTAAAGGGTTAGTCGTACTGTCAAAAGTCGAGCAATCGATCGATTCTGCCATCAAACAAAAAGATGGAGTTGTTGCTACTACAGACTGCGGCGGTAAAAGGATTCGAGCGGTCAAGCGAGGAGATGTTTTTGCTTGTCAGATCGTTACCGTTGATGGTAGAACTAAGACCGCCAAAGTTTCAGTTAAAGATGAATATGGTAATATTAATTTCAAACTGTAGTAAATTCACAATTGACGATCGATAATTCATGATTTCTGTCGATCTTGTCTGAGACACGCACTAACATCAACAGTGGTAATTATTGCCGATCGCGCTCGATAGAGGAGGGAACGAATGAAGCTAAATCGTTATCGATCGAATGTTTTGCAGCTAAACTTTATGAGTTCCAAGAATGGTGTTAAAGCGTCTTTATCGCTACTGATAGCTGTGGGCACGGCAGCGATCGTTACTGGATGTCCCAACCAGACGAGTGATAACTCCACCCCTTCGCCCCAAGCGACTGCTGAAACTGCTCTTAGTCCGTCGCCGCTGGAGACTCCTATTATCTCGCCACCGCTGGAAACTCCTGCGATCTCGCCACCGCTGGAAACTCCTGTTATTTCCCCACCCTTGGGAACGCCTCCGATTTCACCGCCGCTGGGAACTCCTGCGATCTCGCCACCCTTGGGAACTTCGCCAACATTGCCACCAACTACTGCAAATCCGCCTGGAGGAAAAAGCCAGACGGTCAGACAGTTGGAAACTCAGATTTCTAACTTACTCAGCCCTCAACTGGGAGTGCCAATAACTTCTGTTAACTGCCCCAGTAATGTTGAAATCAAAGCTGGCAGTCAATATGAGTGTCAAGCCGTGGTAGATAATACTCCTTTTACCGTAGAACTAAATATCCAAGACGCTAGCGGGGCGTTTAAGGTAAATAGCAAAGGGATAGTATTACTGCCCAAAATCGAGCGCTCGATCGCTGCCAACGTCAAGCAACAAAAAGGCATTGATATCACCGTCAATTGTGGGGGACAAATTAAAGTTGCTCGCGCTGGTGATACTTTTGAATGTCAGGCAACATTACCAGGAGGGAAGACTCAACCAGCCAAAATTACCGTCAATGACGACTATGGAAATGTCAGGTTTGAATTATAGCTATTCATAGCATTTGTGGGATTGGTCGTAATGCGCCAATCCCTAAATACGATCGAACAAGCTTGAGTAGAGATATTACTCTTCTTAAAGTCGAGATTAGTTCGGATATAAACCCAGTTTTCTCAACGCATCTTCGGCGGCACGCTTTTCGGCTTCCTTTTTGCTGCGATCTTTACCTCTACCAAACTCAACACCAGACACATAAACTACAGATTCAAACTCTGGTACGTTATCAGTTCCACCAGAAGGAGGAGTCTTATACTCAGGAGGTTTACGGCTAGGATTACGAGTAAAAGTTGGCTCTAGAACGACTTTTTGTAACCAACCCTTGACATCATCTTGGATTCTAGGGATGGAGTTTTCAGTAGTAGGTAGAAGATTAACTACATTCTCGAACAACGGATTGACCAACTCACGTACTGCCTCAATCCCAGAATCTAGGTAATATGCACCGACAATAGCTTCAAAAACATCGCTAAGCAATGAATGCTTGCTACGACCTTTATTATTATCCTCACCCTTTCCGAGCCGCATCCACGTTCCCAGTCCTAATTCAATAGCAAATTTTGCTAATTGAGGTTTATCCACTAGATTTGAGCGCAAAATCGTCATTTTACCTTCTCTCAAATCTGGATTGCGTTTATAGAGGAAATCGCCACTAAGAAATGTGAGTAGAGCATCGCCAATAAACTCTAGTTGCTCGTTATCCTCACCAGTATTGGGATTTTCGTACTTGTAGGAAGTGTGAGTTAGGGCTTGGTTAAGTAAATAAGCATTTTGAAATGGCAGACGTTTCAATAACTCATCAAGTCTTTCCCTCATACGAGCTTCCTCAGCAGGAGAAACTGGTATAGTTCGTAATTCATGCCTTGCTTGCTCTTGAGATAAAAGACGAAGAACATCCTGTCGCTGCGTTTCTAAATCTGCTAGGTGAGGAGATGATATAGACTTAAGCAACCGAAATACACTGTCTAATGCTCGGTAAGTGTCGTCAGTTGAAAAGGTAGATTGATGCGCCCATTGGTTTCGGGCCTCTATTAACTCATTAACCAGAGCGCGATCGGGCTGACTTAAGCTGCTTTTAAATACCTCATCCCATTGCCCATTTACTACTATTAGTAGGGCAGATATATCCTCGCGAATAATGTCATTTGGTTGCTTTTTTGTTTTTTGATGATTGCGAAGGTGTGAGGTAGCTTTTTTTATCCAGGCGCTACCATGCACTTCTTGCATTTTTTGCTCGACGTAAGGATATAAGCCTTGTCGTAGAGAGTCTAAAGCTTTGCCAATCCGATCTCGATTACTAACTCCCATACCAAATAAAATTACTGAGTTCTTATGTAGGATACCCAAAACAAAGCGAAATCTAACTGAATTAAAAATAGATTTTCATGCGTTCTAGTGTACCCAGTTCATAATGGCTACAATGGTTCGACCAATCGATCGGATTGGCAGGGAGTTTTGAAGTTAAAAAAATAATTGGGCAATTCTTGTGGGATAGCCCAGAGGGCTATCCCACTCAAATAGCTAGTCCACCAGCGATCGCGCCGAAGTCCTGCTGAAGCTGGAATTGTTAATAGCCTTAATCGAGTTGCTCCTCTCCAATATCTGCTAAAGCCAAAGGTGCGTGTTCGGGGTTGCGGAGATCGTCAACCAGCATTTGAATTTCGGCAGGAGGGGGAGGAGTGAGACGGGAGACAACTAAGGTAACGATGAAGTTGAAAATCATCCCCACCGTGCCAAACCCTTCGGCCGAGATCCCGAACCAAGGAGTCATACCAGCAAATTTGACGGCGATGATGTAGGCGCTAGTAATTAACAAGCCGACGATCATTCCCGCGATCGCACCTTCGCGGTTGGCGCGTTTGTCAAAAATGCCCAAGATAATAACTGGGAAGAAACTAGAAGCGGCTAAACCAAAGGCTAGGGCTACCACTTCAGCGACAAAACCTGGGGGATTGATGCCAAAATATCCGGCAATGGCGATCGCAATTCCCACCATAATCCGACCGACGAACAGCCGTTTGGCCTCGGACGCATGAGGGTCGATCATTCGGTAATATACGTCGTGAGCGATCGAACTTGAAATTACCAGTAACAGCCCCGATGCGGTAGATAAGGCGGCCGCTAATCCGCCAGCGGCGACTAAGGCAATTAACCAAGCAGGTAACTTAGCGACTTCTGGGGTTGCCAGCACGACTATATCTGGGTCGATAGTAATTTCGTTCTTGGCAACTTGTTCTGGGGTTTTCTTGGGATTGAGTTGGAAACTTTTGGCAGTGAGTTCCAAAGTTCTGTTGTTATTTTTGTCCTCAACTGCTAGCAACTTGGTCTCTTGCCATTTTTTTGTCCAGTCTAGTTGCTGTACCTGTTCGACTGTTTGGTTGTTGAGGTTAGTAATCAAGTTATAGCGGGCAAAAGTAGCTAAAGCCGGAGCCGTGGTGTAGAGAATAGCTATAAACAGCAGCGCCCAACCTGCCGACCATCGAGCCGCCTTGACATCGGGAACAGTGTAAAATCGGACGATGATGTGAGGTAAACCAGCCGTTCCCACCATCAGCGCAATGGTGAAAAACAGCACGTCTAGCATAGATTTATTGGCAAATGGTTGAGTGTAGGGAACGAAGCCCAGATCTTGGTGAATGCCATTGAGCCGTTCGACGATATTGCTGAAGCTAAAACTTAGTTGGGGAATCGGGTTGCCAGTTAGGATCGTCGAGATGGCGATCGCGGGAATCAGATAAGCTACAATCAACACTCCGTATTGAGCTACTTGCGTCCAGGTAATGCCTTTCATGCCTCCCAAGATGGCAAAAAAGGCCACGATTACCATACCGATAATCACTCCCTGGTCGATAGTAACTTGGAGAAAGCGGCTGAAGACCAGGCCGACTCCCCGCATTTGTCCGGCAACGTAGGTTAAAGACACAAAAATCGCCGCTATGACTGCTACCGTGCGGGCGACGTTAGAATAATAGCGATCGCCCACAAAATCCGGTACCGTGTACTTGCCGAACTTGCGCAAGTAGGGGGCTAGCAACAGCGCCAGCAAGACGTAACCCCCCGTCCAACCGATCAAGTAAATAGAGCCGTCATATCCTAAAAATGAAATCAAGCCTGCCATGGAAATGAAAGAGGCAGCAGACATCCAATCGGCAGCCGTCGCCGCACCATTGGCTAGAGAGGGCACGCCGCGATCGGCGACAAAAAAACCTTCGGTATCTCGAACGCGAGATTGCCAACCGATATAGATATAGACAATAAACGAAATAATGACTACTACAGTAGTCCAGGCTTCAACTGACATAATTAACTACCAAACTTTGAGTAAGAGAATACAGGATGCAGGAGTTCACGGGTAGAGACGTTGCATGCAACGTCTTTACAGTGCAAGATCTGTAGGTTGGGTTGACGGTAGGAAACCCAACGAACCCAACCGGATCGATCCAGTAGGGTGCGTTCTCCTAGCTCCTGCGAGGGCAAGTATTTTGCCAAGTTTTCTCGATCGAAACCGCTGAGTCAAACCGATTCTCAAGTTTTCGATTTTGACTCTATTCGATCGCTTTCTTTTTCGAGGTATTTGCGATCGAGTTTGTCCATGCGGTAGGCGTAGATAAAAATCAAAGCCACAAATACGTAGATCGAGCCTTGCTGCGCGATCCAAAAACCGAGAGGAACGTTACCCCCAGGCAATTTGACCGCATTAAGCGGTTCGACAAATAAAATACTCAGTCCGATGGAGACAATTACCCAGATAATCAGCAGATTGCGAATTAAAGCCGTATTCGCTCGCCAATAAGCTGTTTTTTGGTCGATCTTCATAATTTTCGGCAGATAAGCTAACGATCGCTTCAGGATATTTATCTCATTACTTAAAACCTATCCTGAAACTTTGGCTAACATTGTTGCACGAAAAGGGAGAGGGGGAAGAGGGCGAAGAGGGCGAGAGGGCGAAGAGGGAGCAGGGGAGGCAGGGGAGGCAGGGGAGGCAGGGGGAGCAGGGGAGCATTCTTAACTCAACACTCAACACTTCTGAAAGCACTCAACACTTCTCACTTCTTCAACTCCTGAACTCCTGAACTCCTGAACTTCTGAACTTCTTCTTAAACTCTATTTATCGGCCGAAATCGAGTCTGCCTTTTGCGGTTCTAAGATGCCCAAAGTGCCCGCGATCGCTCCGACTGGATTTTTCTGAGCGCTGTATTCTTTACCAAAATAGTAGTAACCGTTCGGCTCGTTTTCCGGAATGATGCCATTCACCACTATGCCCAAGACATTTTGACCCGATTCTGCTAACACCTGTTTGGAGACGTTGGCGTTAGCTGTATCCAGGACTCGCGGCCTGACGACTAATAATACTCCATCAACCATCCGTCCCAAGGTGCGGGCATCGGGCGCTACATTTAATGGCGGAGAATCGAGGATGACGTAATCGTAGCTACTGGCAAACTCTTTAATTAAGGACTCCATCCGCTGAGAATCTAGAATAGCAATAGGATTGGGTGGAATCGCTCCAGCGGGTAAGACATCTAAATTCGGCATTACTTCTTGAATTGCCGATTTCAGTTCGGCTTGGTCTACGATTACATGGCTTAAGCCTTGACGATTGTATAGTTCCCAAATCCGATGCTGAATGGGCAACCGCAGATCGGCATCTACTAACAATACTTTGCGCCCAGCATGAGCCATAGCTACGGCTAGATTAGCCGATACCGTGGACTTGCCTTCTTTGGCGATCGAACTAGTTACTAAAATTACTTTGGGTTGTTTGTCGGAACTGAGAAACTTCAGATTGGCCTGCAACATCCAATAATATTCATTAATAATGGAGTCGGGATTGGCCTTCAAAATAATTTCGGGCACTGATGCCTCTGATGAATCATTTTTCCCAGCAGTTTTTTCTCCCTTCTGACAAGAAGGAATCACGCCTAATAAAGTAAATCCAAAAAGCTTTTTCGCCTCTTCGACCGTTCTGATAGATTTATCTTTGGCCTCTAGTAACAAAGAAATTCCTAGTGCCGCCATGCTGCCCAATAAAAGTCCCGTTACCAGGTATAGCCCTCGGCGAGCGGGTAGAGGGCTTTGAGGGACTGTTGCCGGGGCAATAATTTGGGCATTGCCGATCGTTTGATTTTCGGCTAATCGTACTTCTTGAAGCTTTTGCAGGAGCAGACTGTATGTGGCTTGAGAAGCTTGCAGTTGGCGTTCTAAGTCTCGTTGTTTTTGCTCTAACTGCGGCAGCATACTTGCCCTTTGTCGAGCGGCAATTTGTAGTTGAGATAGAGAATATATTTCAGTGCTTAAAGTTTGAATTGTCGATTCTAATACCACCAGATCTCTGGCTAGTCCTTGTTTGATATCTCCAAATTGTAAGTTACTATTGGCTGGCGGTGTTTTCCCCGAATTTACTTTTTTAATTCGTGCTTGCAACAGCTTATTTAGCGATGATTGCTTGTTTTTTAAATTAGTAATAATGGGGTTTTCTTCAGTAAAGCGAATTCTTTGGATTGCTAATTCTGATTCTATTTGCTGTAGTTCTCTTTGCAATTCCTGGACGCGAGGATCTTGGACGATCGTAGATGTTATCACTGCCTGTCGCGAATCCATGCCCAACTGTTGCCGGATCGTGCCAGCGCGAATTTGAGCGTCTACTAATTGGGAGCGAGTTTGAGTAATTTGTTTTTGCAGGTCTTCAATTGAAGCTACTATCGATTTCTTTTCTTGCTCTAGATCGAAAACTTTATTTTGTTCTCTAAACTGGCGCAAATTTACTTCAGCTTGACGGACGTTACTTTGAGCGTCTGGTAACTGTTTTTCGATAAACTCGCGAGCGGCTACTGCTTCGGAACGGTTGAAGAGGATGTTGTTATCTATATAAACATCCATCAGGGTATTAACTACGCTGGCAGACTTTTTGGGATCTGCATCCTGATAAGATATTTTTAAGATATCCGCTCCCTTGGGTTGCGTAACTTTAATTTTTTTAGCTAATACTTCCGGTTTTAAAGGCCGATCGCTTTTATCTTTAAGTTGGAGTTGTTCGATCGCTTTTTCAATTATAGGAGTAGAAACAATTACCTCAGTTTCGGTATCGATGGCGGTGGTTTTCTCATCCAAAGATCCTAACTCAGCAATTTCTTTGCCAACCCCTGTCAGCGAAGAGGTAGTGTTTAGCCTGGTGAATTTCAGCGTGCCTTCGGCTTCATAAGTTGGCTTTTTAAAAGATGTAGCCAGCATTACCGCCAACACCACCACGCTCAAGCTGGTTGCAGCCGCTAACCAACGTCGCTTCAGAATCAACAAATATTCTTGAATCCGGATCGTAGGTTCTGGAGACTCCATAGATGAATAAATGACTATATATGTGGGGGCTGTAATCGCTGGAAAGATCGGCCAAATTGCTGTTTATTCAATCCCGACTATATTGTAAATTACGATTAACTATTTGCGTTGGCGGAGCCTGTGCATAGCACGTATTGCCCAGAAAATATTCGCTGTTTGAGAAGCTCTGGTCGCTCTTGAGAATAACATCCATTTTGCGGTTAGCACTACTTAACTTATAGATTATTCCCTCTACTAGCACCAGACGTACCATAATTGCATACATCATAACCGACGATCTTAAAAAACTCCTTACAATGCCAGTTTTTGAGCAAATGAGGGGAAATATATGAATGTGGCCGTTAGTGCTAGCTGAATTGCCGGGATCGCCAACTTGGTATAACTGGCGGCAAGCAGCAATCGGCGATCGAAACAGGCTAAGTATTAGCGCCCCCATGCCTTCCAGGGCTATAGGGACAGCTAAATCGCAAACATCGGCAGCAGCCGAACCAGGGTGAGATATGACGATCGAAAAAATCTTAAAAAAACTCATAAGACTTAATAATAGCCATTTTTTGGCGATCGATACGATAATTTTTTTACTGACACCACTACTAGCTTTAATTTTGCGGCTCGATGTTTCTTTTGAGATCGAAACATATAAATCGAGTTTGATATTTGTGACGCTCGTTTTCCTGGCAGTTAAATTGAGCGTGCTATACCGATTTGGCTTTTACCGCCGTTACTGGCGCTACGCCAGCATAGACGAACTCACCCAGATGGCAATGCTGATGCTGTCGGCGGTAGTGCTGCAAACGTTTTTGTTCTACGCCCTCCATTTTGCTGGGGTGCTGCCGCCCAACCTGCCGCGATCGCTACCTTTGATCGATGGTATGTTGGGCTTGATGATAATTGGGGGCATCCGTTTTAGCATTCGAGCGATGGAAAGGATGTGTCAAAAACGCCAAGGAATGACTCCAGGGGAGAGGGTATTAATTATCGGTGCTGGCAATGCTGGGGTTTCCCTCGTCCAAGAAATGCAACGCAACCCCAGCTTTAATCTCAATCCAGTAGCTTTTATCGATGACGATCCCGGCAAGTTTAACTTACACATTCGCGGACTGACGGTAGCTGGCGATCGCGATCGCATACCGCAATTGGTAGAATCTTTGAGTATCGATCGAGCGATCGTCGCCATGCCCAGCGTTTCGGGCGAGATCGTCCGGGAAATCGTCGATATTTGTCACTCTATCGGGCTAAGAACCAGCACGCTGCCGGGATTATCTGAGATTTTGAGCGATTTGCACGGGCGAGTTCGGGTGCAAAGCCTGCGAGATATTGAAATTGAAGATTTGCTCAGACGGGAAGCAGTAAAAACCGATATCGATCGAGTTTCCCAATTCCTGGAAGGGAAAAAAGTTTTGATCACGGGTGCGGGAGGCTCTATCGGCAGCGAAATTTGCCGCCAAGTTCTCAAATGCCAGCCCACAGAAATGTTGCTGCTCGGACATGGAGAAAATTCTGTCTTCGGGATCGAACAAGAACTCAAAAGGGTACTGGCAATTCTCAAAGAAGATGGCGAAGCTCAAGGCCACATCCCTAAATTGAGGACTTTAATTGCCGATATTCGCTTTCCTTCCCGGCTAGATTATGCTTTTGCTGAATTTCGCCCGGATGTGATTTTTCACGCAGCGGCCCACAAGCACGTCCCCCTGATGGAACTAAATTCCCCAGAAGCTATTACTAATAACGTTTTAGGAACAAAAAATTTACTGGATTTGGCGCGGCGATACCACGTCAAAAACTTTGTCATGATCTCCACTGACAAAGCGGTCAATCCTACTAGTGTCATGGGTGCTAGCAAGCGCACGGCAGAAATGCTAGTTCTCAATGCTGCCCGCAAGAGCGGCAAAGCGTTCGTCGTCGTCCGCTTTGGTAACGTTCTGGGAAGTAGGGGCAGCGTCGTTCCCACTTTCAAGCAACAAATCGCCGCTGGCGGCCCGATTACGATTACTCATCCAGAAATTTGCCGCTATTTCATGACTATTCCCGAAGCCGTCCAACTGGTGTTGCAGGCGGCGGTAATCGGTAAGGGGGGCGAAGTCTTCATGCTGGATATGGGGCAACCAGTGAAGATCGTCGATCTAGCTAAAGATTTGATTCGCCTGTCTGGATATGAAGTGGGGAAAGATATTGACATCTTGTTTACGGGCTTGCGACCGGGAGAAAAATTGTATGAAGAACTGTTCATTCCTGGCGAAAAATACACCCCCACCAAGCACGAAAAGATTTTGATGGTGCATAACGCCAGTCGGATTATTCCGCCAAATCTGGAGTCTCTGGTCGAAGATGTCTGCGACGCGGCCCGGCAAAACGACGCGCCAGAAATCGTCAGTCTGCTGAAACAGTTGGTTTCGGAATACGCACCCAATGATTACCATACACAAACCGTACCAGCGAAGCAGGCAGCTAAGAATAAAGATGTCGATCTGAAGATCGACTTTAGCGAAGCCCTCAGCGCCGCCATTTCTGCCAAAAATGAAATGCCGCTAGCCCCGTTAGAAATTGGGGAAAATTTACCGCCAGCATTAGAAGGGTTGCGAATTTACTATCAGCCGATCGTTGACTTGCAAAATAATAAAATTATCGGCTTTGAAGCCCTGTTGCGTTGGCAGCATCCTCGACGAGGGTTGATCTCTTTGGCAGAATTTATGCCTGCGATCGAAGAAACTGCCCTGATCGTACCTATAGGCTGGTGGGTATTGCGAGAAGCTTGCACGCGCCTGCTGGCTTGGCAGCACCATTTACCTGGAGATCGTTTGCCTATAGTCAGCGTCAATCTCTCGGCTAGGCAGTTTTTCCAAGCCGATTTAGTCGATCGAATTGCCCAAATTCTGGCAGAAACTAAACTAGGTGCCCGCCATTTGCGCCTAGAGATTCCCGAAAGCGTGGTGATGGAAAATCCAGAAGCGGCTTCTCACAAGCTGTCGCAACTGAAAAAGTTAGGCGTGCAGTTACAAGTCGATCGATTGGGAATCGGTTATTCGTTCTTAAGCCGCTTAGAACGGCTGCCGAAACTGAGTTCGTATCGTCAATTCGATATGTTGAAAATCGATCGCTCGTTGATCGGTCAAATTGACGTTGATGAAGAAAGTTTGGAAATCGTGCGTAGAATTATTGCGATCGCTGACGAGCTAGGAATGCAGACGACTGCTGCTGGCATTGAAACCATCGCCCAACTGGCCCAACTCAAATCGATTAAATGTCAGTACGGGCAAGGATATCTGTTCTCAAAACCAGTTAAATCTGAAGTTGCCAAAACTCTGATCGATATGAAGCTGTAGTTAATTTATCTCTTCCCTGAAACATAAGATTTTTTTATGCCAAAAATTATGGAAGAGGCTATTTTTTAGTTCTGCTACGAGCAGATCGGGCGGCGATCGGTTTTTCTGTTTCGATCGTCGCACTAATTATCTTTTATTTTTATTGACTATCTAGAGTAATAAAAATAGGCAGTTCTAATAATGGCAGTTATTAATTACAGATATCGAGGTTTCGATCGCCTCTAACGCCTTTGAACGAGGGCGATCGAAAAAACATAGATTTATCATTATTCACTCCGATTACTATCTAATTTAAAGCTTATCTAGAAAATTTGAGGAACTCAATTCAGTAAATTTACGCAAACATCAGCGAATCAGAAAAAATAATCGATCGAAGTTTAATTGAATTTTTGTGGTTGAATATGCAGGGGACAGTTAGCTTCTGAACCTAAAATCTACCTCAAAAAAAACAATTATGGCTGTGGCAACTGTTAAGTATACGACGCTACCATTAGCTTTACTAGCAAGCCTGCATTTACAAATTCCCACCGGATTAGCACAAGTAAATCCGCCGACGATTACAAGTAATTATCAAAAAAATTATGAAAATTTCCCCAACCCCGAAAGAGGTTTTTTTATCCCCTTTAATCCCACGACAATTAACCAACCTCTAAAACTGGAAGCCTTACAACAAGTTAGAAAAAATAATATGTCTTTAGTTCGACGGATATATTTAATATCCGAGTTTAGAGGCAAACCACTATCACCTGCTTTTCTGCAACTGGTATCAAATGAAATGGCATTAGCTAGACAAGCAGGAGTTAAATTAATTATCAAGTTTACCTACAATTGGATTAACGGCGGACCCGATGCTCCTAGAAATAGGATTTTATCTCATCTCGACCAGTTAAAGCCAATATTAACGAGTAATTCTGATGTCATTGCCTATCTGCACGCTGGTTTTATTGGCTACTGGGGAGAATGGAATAGATCGACGAATAATCTGCTCAATACTAATGACATGAGAGCAATTACATTTAGAATTTTATCAGCCTTACCTCCACAAAGAATGGTAACTTTACGCTATCCCAAACATAAAATAGAAATTTATAATAACCCTAATCCTCTAACTAGCCAAGAAGGTTTTAATGGAACTTATCGTGCTAGAACTGGCCATATTAACGAATGTTTTGTTGCTAGCCTAGACGATTGGGGAACATATAAAGATACAGATCCGCAAATAATAGAAAGTGAAAAGAACTATTTAAGCCAAGACAATTTGTATGTAGTTCAGGGGGGAGAAACCTGTAGTGCCGATAGTGAAGCGCAACCATTTATTCAATGCAGTAATGCTCTGAAAGAATTAACCAGAATGCGCTGGAGCGATCTAAACTGGGAGTACGAACGAGAGGTCATAGAACTATGGAGCCAGCAGGGATGTCTGAGCGAAATTGAACGTCGCTTAGGCTACCGTTTCCACTTATTAAGTTCGGTTATTTCCTCCCAAGTCAAACCTGGGGGCAGCTTTTCTCTGAATTTAAAAATCGAAAATGCAGGCTGGGCTAATCCGTATAATCCTCGCTCAGTAGAAGTAATTTTGCGTCACAGTCAAACTCGTGCGAAATATTATTTACCAGTGGCATCAGATCCGCGTCGGTGGAAACCTAGTACGATGACAAATCTCAACATTGTCGCTGGAATTCCCAATACTATGCCACCTGGAACGTATGATGTCTTACTAAATTTGCCAGATCCCGCCCCAGCATTATACCGTCGCCCAGAGTATGCCATCCGCTTGGCCAATCAAAATACTTGGGAACCAAGCACGGGCTATAATTACTTGTTACGCGGCGTAAAAGTCGATCGCAATGTCGCAGGGAACAACTATGCAGGCAATCTGTTTTTTAAGTTGCGTTAGACTTTTTTAAAGACATATTCGTTGCAGCCATGGCCGCCCGCACAAGTCATGAGTTCGTCGAGACGGAACCCCCGATCCTGAAACAAAAAAATAATCTCTTCGGGCCTTGCCACCTCAAAGGGAAGACCGCCTACCCAATCGATGACATCCCGCCACGGCGACATCCCGCGCGAACTCCCTTTAGAGTAATTCCGCCAAGTGTGGAAGGGTTTCCCCGCTGCTAAATCTCGGATGGTGGTCGGCCCCCAAATTCTAAATGCTGCCGGCCAAAGAATTAGCCATCGCCAACTCGGCGGTAGTTGATTGTAAGTTTGCTTGACTTTCAACCAGAATCGGCTCGCTCGACCTTGATCGTTGTAAATCGAAATGAAGAGACTTCCGCCATCAGCTACGAGGTCTGAGACGTTAGCGAGGGCTTGCGACATATTCCCGGTGTGATGCAGCACTCCCCAAGAGTAAACAATATCCCATCGATCGAGAGATTTTAGATATTCTGCGTCGAGCGCCGAACCTTGTTCCACCTGCCAATCGGGATCGTCAGGAAAATACCTTCGCTTCAATTCCTCGGTACAGGCAACCGATTCGGGGTCATAATCGAAAGAACGAACCTTTGCTCCCAGTCTCCGAGCCGCCAGACTGAATAAACCGCTACCAGAACCAACATCGAGAAACCGCTTTTCCTTGAGGTTTGGCATTTTGAGGGTGTCGCATAGCGACTGTTCTGCCTGACGAATTCGATCTTCGTCTAGCGCCGTCAAAAATCGCGCCCAATTCTCGCCAAAAGCAAAACGATTTCCAGATTTAATCTCTGCTGCGTGTTGCAAACTCATACCTATCCTTGTTTTATGTTGAATGCGAAAGAGCGAGTTGCGTCATCAAAATTAACCGCTAGCGTCACAACTGTTAAGTATATCAAGCTGCTATTAGCTTTACTAGCAGTTTTGCACTTAGAAACTGCTTCAAGTCGAGCGGATATAGTTTCTCCTACTGTGACGACTACTTACGAAGAGAGCGATGAAAATTTTCCCAACCCCGAACGAGGTTTTTTTATTCCATTTAATCCCACAGTCAAGGACATTAATCAACCTTTGAAACTGGCAGATTTGCAAAAAGTTAGAAAGGATAATTTCTCTTTAGTTCGGCGAATATATATCATCTCCGATTTTAGAAATAAACCTTTATCGCCTGCTTTTCTGCAACTGGTATCGAATGAAATGAATCTGGCCAGACAAGCAGGAGTTAAGTTAATTATCGTCTTTAGCTACAATTGGATTCACGGCGGCCCTGATGCTGCTAAAAATAGAATTTTATCTCATCTCGACCAGTTAAAGCCTGTATTAAAAAGTAATTATGATGTTATTGCCTATTTACACGCTGGTTTTATCGGCTACTGGGGAGAGTGGAATCGTTCTACTAACAATTTGCTCAACCTTAAGGATATGAGAGCGATTACGTTTAAAATTTTATCGGTTTTGCCCCCAGAAAGAATGGTAGCTTTACGCTATCCCAAACATAAATTAGAGATTTACGACAATCCCAATCCTCTAACTAGTAAAGAAGGTTTCAACCGCACTTATCGTGCCAGAACTGGTCAGAGTAACGAATGTTTCCTGGCTGATAGCGACGATTGGAGTACCTATAAAGATTCAGATATAGAGACGATCGAGAGCGAAAAGAATTTTTTAAACCAGGATAATCTATATGTGGTTCAAGGAGGAGAAACTTGCAGTGCTAACAGCGATGCCCAACCTTATATTCAATGCAGTAATGCTCTGAAAGAATTAGCGAGAATGCGTTGGAGCAGTTTAAATTTTGAGTACGAACGCGAGGTTATAGAGTTATGGAAGACTCAAGGATGTCTCGGCGAAATTCAACGTCGCTTGGGCTACCGCTTTCGCTTATTAAGTTCGGCAATCTCGAATCGAGTCAAACCAGGAGGCAGCTTTTCTCTCGACTTAAAAATTGAGAATGAAGGTTGGGCTAGTCCGTATAATCCTCGGTTATTAGAAATAATTTTACGTCACAACCAAACTGGTGCCGAATACTATTTACCCGTGCAGGCAGATCCCCGCCGCTGGATGCCAGATACGATTAGCAGGATCGAGATTGCGGGCGGAATTCCAGCTAAAATTTTACCTGGAACCTACGATGTACTGCTAAATTTGCCAGATCCCGCGCCCAATTTATATAACCGCCCAGAATATTCTATCCGCTTGGCTAATCGCAATACCTGGGAAGCAGCCACGGGGTATAATTATTTACTTCGAGGCGTGACGATCGATCCAAAAGCCACTGGGGACAATTATGCAGGCGATCGTTTTTTTAAGTTACGTCAGCGCCTAAAGTAATAAATATTGACGAGGTTAGATATTTTATGTTGGCAGTTGGGAATTATATATAGGAGTTCCTACTATTTTGTTCGATACCTGCTACATATAAATTCCGTGTAGGGGCGCAATCTATGTTCCTAAACTTGCCGAAGGATTGCGTCCCTACCCAATCTATGCTCTCCTTAAATTTATCTCTAATGGCATCTAAGCAAGTAAAAAAAATTTATGGTTGGTGGCAGCAACTAACAAGCGGTTCTGTAAATCGCCAAATCTTTGGAGCAGCAGCAATTGTTGCTTTAGGAACCTTATTAGTAAAAGTAGTAACTTTTGCTAAAGAATCAGTAGTCGCTTGGAGATTTGGCACTGGCGATGCGGTCGATGCCTTTTTTATGACTCTGACGGTTTCGGCTTTTATTATTAATACCGTCACTGGTTCGGTGAATGCGGCAGTTATTCCTACTTATATTCAAGTTCGAGAACAGGAAGGTAAACAAGTAGCTCAAAAACTATTATCTGGAACTATAACTTGGAACTTGATAATCTTAGCAATTGCTACTATTGTTACCCTGGTTGCAGCCCCCTTATATTTGCCCTCGATCGCTTCTGGATTTAATGCCGATAAGATAGATTTAACCTTTAAGTTATTGTGCGCGATCGCTCCAGCAATTTTACTCAGCGGTCTAGTCACCATCTGGACTAATGTTTTAAACGCTGGAGAACGATTCGCTCTATCAGCTATTTCTCCAATTTTAACTCCTCTTATTACTATTTTGCTGTTATTATTTTTTCCAGGCTGGGGAATATTTGCCTTGCCAGCAGCATTAGTTTTTGGGGCGATACTAGAACTGACTGTTTTGGGAAAATCGCTGCGCCTCCAGGAGATTTCATTGCTCCCGCAATGGCATGGTTTTGATGCACGCATGGCTCAGGTAACTAAGCAATATCTGCCGATAATTGCTAGTTCTTTTTTGATGAATAGCACAGTTATAGTCGATCAATTAGTCGCAGCTACATTGCCGACAGGGAGTATCTCCTCCCTAAATTATGGCAATCGCATCACTGCTTTACCGATCGTTTTGTTAACGACGGCTTTGAGTACGGCAGTAATTCCTTATTTTTCTCGCATGGTGGCCTCTAAAGATTGGGCGGGTATATCTCACACCCTCAGACGCTATTTACTACTAATATTTGCGATCGCTATCCCTCTAACAACCTGTTTGTATATCTTTTCTGAACCGCTCGTTCAGTTAGTTTATCAAAGAGGAAAATTTAGTCATGAAGATACTATTTTAGTCGCCCAGGTTCAAGCTTTTTTATCCTTGCAAATACCTTTTTATATTGGCAATATTCTCATAAATAGAATGATTTCAGCATTGCAGGGTAATTTGTTTTTAATGTTCAATGCCGCCCTTAACTTGATAATAGATATTATCTTAGATATTACATTCAGTCATTGGCTGGGTATCGCAGGTATTGCTCTAGCCAGCGTTTTTATGTATTTAAGTTGCTTTTGTGTTAACTCTTTTTCGTGCTGGCATTTATTGAGGAGAAAAATTCAAAGTGAGTCCGGGTCAAACTACTAAACGAATAACATTAGTAACTCCATCTCTATCGTCTGGAGGTGCAGAGCGGGCGCTGGTTTTACTGGCGCGAGGATTTCTCGAAAAAGGTTATCAGGTTGATGTCATTACTCTAACTGGGGTAGAACACGATTTTTACCAGCTTCCTGATGGAGTTCGGAGATTAGCTCTAGACATTAGCTCTCCATCTTCCAACTTAGCTCAAGCCTTGTGGAATAATTTCCATCGCGGTTTGATTTTGAGGCGAGCCATTCATGCTCTACAGCCCGATGTCGTCATTAGCTTTCTATCTGCTACGAGCGTACTCACCTTAGTTGCTTTAATTGCTACTAGGTTTATAGTTATTGCTAACGAGCAAGCCAGCATTCAAGCTTTGCAGAGTGCCTTGTGGTATTATTCGATCCGTATAACCTTTCCATTAGCCCATAAAGTCGTGAGCGTGAGCGATGGAGTAGATAACGATTTTGCTTGGTTGCCCGCGCGGAAAAGAGCAGTTATCTACAATCCCCTCACGCCGATTAATTATGACGAACTAATTCTCGATCGATTACCGAGCGGTGTAGATCCAGATAAAAAATGGCTGGTAGCGATGGGCAGATTAGTCAAGCAAAAGAATTTTCCTTTACTATTAAAGGCATTTAAAACTATAGCTGACAAGTATCCAGATTGGCAGCTACTAATATTTGGTGAAGGACATCTCCAAGCAGAACTGGAAAAACTCAAAGACGATTTTGATTTAAATAATCGAGTAGTTTTTCCTGGAGTTACTAATAACCCTTTTGCGATTTTCAAACATTCCCAGCTATTTGTGATGTCTTCTCACTGGGAAGGGTTGCCAACAGTTTTATTTGAAGCCCTCTCTTGCGGGCTACCAGTCATTTCCACCGATTGCCCCAGCGGCCCGCGAGAAATTATTCGCGATGGCATTGATGGCATTTTAGTCCCGACTGATGATGTCTCAGCCCTAGCTGCTGCAATGAGCCGTTTGATGTCTGATGAAGCAGAACGGCAGCGTTTCGCTGCCCGCGCGCCAGAAATAAGAGAACGGTTTAGCTTGAAAGAAATTGTAGCTAAATGGGAATCATTAATTAGTGAGACGATCGCTCAAACACGTAAATAGAATACAGGAGTTCAGAATCATCGATAATTTTATTGAAAGAGAGAGATTTTGGCCGTGCAAGAAAAACAAGTCGAACCATTATTAACAGATAGCAATTACCAGTATTTATTTACAGTTTTTACTGCTATCTATAATCGTGGATATAAGTTGCATCGAGTTTATGATAGCTTGAAGTCCCAAACTTATCGCAGTTTTGAATGGCTAGTAGTTGACGATGGTTCGACCGAAAACATCCGGGAACTAGTAGAGAAATGGCAAAAAGAAAATCTGTTCCCCATTCGGTATTTTTATAAAGAAAATGGAGGCAAGCATACAGCTTTTAACCGAGGGGTAATGGAAGCTAAAGGACAACTATTTCTCAATCTTGACTCTGATGATGGCTGCATTCCACAAGCTCTAGAGAGATTTAAAGATCATTGGGATGCAATTCCAGCAGAGCAAAAAGAGCAATTTTCGGCTGTTACTTGTCTGTGTCAAGATCAGCATGGAAACTTGGTCGGTCAGGGCTTTCCATTTGATGTCACTGATTCCAATGCTCTAGAGATTTACTATAAATATAAAGTTACTGGAGAAAAGTGGGGATTTCATCGAACCGAGGTTTTAAAAAAATTTCCTTTTCCAGAGAACATCAAAAAGACATACATTCCAGAAAGCTTAGTTTGGAATAAAATTGCTAAAAAGTATAAAACTCGGTATGTCAACGAAGCTTTAAGAACTTTTTGGATTGAAGAAATATCTCAAGGACATGGTGGCAATCCAGAGCGTAACGCTTTAGGACGCAGGCTGGCTCATTTAGCAGTATTAAATGAAGAGAACGATTGGTTTATAGTTAGCCCTTGGTTGTTTTTCCGCTCGGCGATTAACTATAGTAGAAACTGCTTTCACTTAAAGATTTCCATCTTAAAACAATGGCAAGCGATCGAAACTAATCTTGGTAGAATCCTTTGGACTATAGCTTTACCAGCCGGATATCTGGCCTATCGACTAGGTATGGCGGGGATCTTGAAAGGTTGACCGAAAACCAATTGTTGACTTTTGACTTTTGACTTGATTTGATACTCCCACCGCTGAAGCGGGGTATACTTAAGCAGTGAATTAGGGATGTCTCTTTCAATATGCCTCCTATCTGCCATCAGCTAGAGCCGTCCAAGGCTTAGTCTAACGATGCTCTGGGAAGCCTGCTTGCCGCCTCTTCATTGAATGTCGATTTTATGTTGACTGAGATTCTAGATTCTGCATACTTCGCTTTAATCCTGATTATCATATTTGTCGAGCTAGTTAGGAAAAAGAACGATCTGCCAGATTTTTTAACTTTTTTTCACATCGGTTTTATTCTTTGGTATATTGTCCCAGCATTTTTAACTGCTTTCGATCCAGAAAATGCTGTATCAGATGTTTGGTTAGATATCAGGGCCGATGCCAATAATTTGGAGACTGCTGTTGCTATCTTCGCTGGATATTTTTTTATAATTACTGGATTTTATGCCAAGTCGGCTCGAAGACTAGGCAAACGAGTAATTATTAGAAGTCGCCGCTTTTTACCGATATTGATATACACAGTTTTATTACTATTGTTGGTAGCAATATCAATTCACATCTATAGCATTCCTTTGGGAGGAGTTGCTACTGCTATTACGAAAGGATTAGAAGTCAGAGGCGGGCAGGTAAAAACTGGCGAACTGGGATTTTTCATTAGATTTATTGGCGGTGCAGCTTTTGCCTCTTACTTATTAATAGGTTTTGTATTAAACGAAGAACTGAAAAAAAACAGAACGATCTACATCGTTCTATTTATAATTTCAGTATTAATGGCAATTATATCTTTCTTGATGAGGGCTGGACGTTTAGACGTAATCTTCTATTTTTTAGGATTTTACCAAATAATCATTCAGAAATATCGAAAAGTTCCTTGGGCATTTAGTATTGTTTTTGTTTGCTTCACGGCTCTCTTCTTATTTTATGGTAAAAATGTTTTTGCTGGCATGACAGCAATTCCAGATGGTTTTGATGCGGTCATAGAAAAATTTAATGAATCAGTTGAAGGTAGCGGTCAAGACGAAGGTTTCAATATTTATGGATTGATGGGGAATTTTTATTATCCTTTCTTCTCGCTCAATGTCGCTTTAAGTTATGATTACGATCTGCGATGGTTCTTAGATTTACTGTATGGCGCTTTATCTTTGCTTCCCGATCGATTAATGGGTTCGGAACCGCCGCAAACAATTCTGTATTATAATACTATGCTCATTACTGGCGGCTTTGATTTTGGAATTCCCACGGGATTGTTAGCTTTTGGTATATATAGTTTGTGGTGGCCGGGATTGATTATATCTTGTTGGGTGTATGGTTGGAGCGGTGGTTACTTGCAAACAATTCTAGAGCAGAACCTCAAACATATATTTTGGATGCCATGTTTTTATGCTCTCATGTCTCAAATATGGTTCGGTTTGCAATCTTCCGATCCAGAAACATTCTTGCAATCTAATTTTATCTTTTTAGCATCAATTATATTCTTACTAGCAGTAGGAACGAAGATTTCTATAACTAGCGATCGCGCTGAAAAAATTTCTAGTAAATCGCCTTAGTGAGGAGTCAAATGACGATCAAACAAACAGTTAAAAACCTAGTTAGTCGCTGGCCGATGGTAAAATCAGCAGCTTTTGTAGCGGACGATCTAATTTGGGGGCTAAAGCTAGCAACTGGAACCATCGGTTCCGATACCGGAGCAACTCATTTAAATTTATCTGAATCGGAATCTTTGAGCTATATAGAAGAGGTATTTGCCGATTACAAAAAATATGGAACTGTCGATAAGTTCTATGGTTCGGTTGCCGAACTCGGACCTGGCGATAATGCTGGGGTGGCACTATTAATGCGAAAAGATGGCTGCGATCGAGTAGATTTGATCGACAGATTTTTGAGCCATCGAGACTCACAACAGCAAGCTAAAATTTATTCAGCTTTGAGCCAGCAATACCAGCTCGACGAATTTAAAACTAAAGATGAGTGGGACGAAAAAGCCTTAGCTGGAATCGATTGGCGAGTAGGAGAACCAGCAGAAATTTACTTTCAAAAATGCGCCCAAAATCGCGGCGGAATTTATGACTTTATTATTTCCCGCGCCGTGCTAGAGCATCTTTACAATCCCTTAGATACTTTACGATATATGGTCGCCTGCCTCAAACCAGGTGGCAAGTTATTGCATAAAATCGATTGCCGCGATCATGGTTTGTATACGCCAGAACATCACGAACTAACTTTTCTAGAAATTCCCACTCCCATTTATCGTTTGATGTCGCGCAACGCTGGTCGCCCCAACCGAATAACGATCGATCGCTATCGCAATTTACTATCAGAAATGAAACAGTCTGGAGCGATCGATTACTCTTTGTTAGTAACTCACTTAGTAGCTGTAGGAGATATCTTACCCCATCAGGAATTTGATAATATCGATCCAGAGCAGCAACGTCAGGCGATCGCATTTGTCGATTCTCATCGATCGAAATTTGCTGACGAGTTTCGAGATGTAGATAGTCGCGATTTGGCTGTTTCTGGGGTTTTTCTGATCGCGACTAAGCGGTGAGGGAGATGGGGAGATGGGGAGATGGGGAGATGGGGAGAGAAAAACTAGTAATTGGCATTGAATATTAGTTGATAAATGCTGAAGCAAACAGCTAAAAAAATAATTAACCGCTGGCCGATGCTCAAATCTGCGGCTTTTGTAGCCGACGATGTATTTTGGGGTACAAAGCTAGCAATGGGAATGATTAGTTCCACGGCTGGAGTCGCTCATTTACATTTTTCTGAAGACCAATCTGTAAGATATATAGAAAAAGCATTTAACGATTATAAGCAATATGGTGCGTTTCAAAAGTTTTACGGCGTAGTGGCTGAGATCGGGCCTGGGGATAATGCCGGAGTATCGCTATTAATGCGGCGCGATGGCTGCGATCGAGTAGATTTAATCGATCGCTTTTTGACTCGTAAAGACTTCAACCAGCAAGCTAAAATTTACTCGGCTTTGAGCCAGAAATACGATCTCGATGAGTTCAAAACTGAGAATGTATGGAACGAACAGGCCCTAGCAGGAATTAATTGGGTAGTTGGAGAACCAGCAGAAATTTATTTTCAAAAATGCGCTCGAACTCGCGGTCAAATTTATGACTTTATTGTTTCTCGCGACGTTCTCGAACATCTTTACAATCCCTTAGATGCTTTGCCATATATGATAGAGTGCCTCAAGCCTGGAGGACGACTGTTACATAAAATAGATTTTCGCGATCATGGTTTGTATACACCAGAACATCACGAACTAACTTTTTTAGAAATTCCTACACCAATTTATCGTCTGATGTCGCGTAATGTCGGTCGTCCCAATCGAATGTTAATCCATCGATACCGAGAATTACTATCAGAAATGCAGCAGGCTAGCTCGATCGACTACTCTTTATTAGTCACGCAATTAGTAAGTGTAGGAGAGATCTCGCCCCATCGAGAATTTGCCGACATCGATCGAGAAAAACAACGTCAGGCGATTGCTTTTGTCGATTCTCATCGATCGAAATTTGCTGACGAGTTCCGAGATGTAGATAGTCGCGATTTGGCAGTTTCTGGAATTTTTCTGATCGCGACAAAGCGGTGAGGTGAGCAATCTGACATCATAAATGGAGCGATCGAATAATCTTGTAGGGTAGGCTTCCAGCCTGGCCACTGTGACAGCCGGGACAGCTATCTCACAAGTCATTTAGGAATGCTATATGACGCAGATAAAAATAGATAAATAAGAGATAAACCTTGTCCTGAGTAAAATGAAGAAGCAGATGGAATTAATAAGTTATTGACCTGGGCAAGAGGCTTAACGAATAATGAACAAAAAAGTTGTTTTTCTGATTCGCGATCTTAACTATGCTGGCGCTCAAAGACAATTAGTGACACTAGTAACAGGTCTAGATAGACAAAAATTCGATGTCACCGTTTTATATTTTTACCCTGACGGCCCTTTAGAAAAAGATCTAAGAGATAGCAATATTAAAACTATCTGTTTGGATAAAGGCGGGCGTTGGGATTTATTTAAATTCATGCAGTCTTTACGACAACATCTGAACCGAATACAGCCACATATTTTACATGGATATTTAGGGGAAGCAAACTTACTTGTTGCTTTATTAAAGCCTTTTTATCCGGCAACTAAAATGGTTCTAGGGTTGCGCGGTTCTTATGAAGATATATTTAAAACCTATGGTTGGTTGTCGGTTTTACTATTTCAAATCGAGCGTTTTACTGCTCGGCTTGCTGACCTGATTATCGTCAATTCATATGCTGGCAAAGATTATCACGTGCGGGCAGGTTATCCGGCTGCCAAGACAATAGTAATTCATAATGGCATCGATACAGAAAAGTTTAAAATCGACTCAGAAGCAAGAGCAAGAGTTCGATCGGAGTGGAGAATTAAAGACGATGAAATTTTAATTGGGTTAGTGAGCAGACTATATTTGATGAAAGATCATCCTAACTTTTTGAAGGCAGCAGCATTAGGATGTCAAAAAAGACAGAATATTAGATTTGTCTGCGTGGGCATCGGTCCGGAAGACTACACCCAGGAATTGCAGCAGTTAACTGAGGAACTAGGAATAGTTCAAAAAGTTATTTGGGCAGGAGCTAGATCGGATATGCCAGCGGTGCAAAATGCGATCGATATTGCTGTTTCCGCATCGGCTAATGGCGAAGGATTTTCTAACGTCATTGGCGAGGCCATGGCTTGCGGCACCCCTTGTATAGTTACGGATGTGGGGGATTCAGCTTCGATCGTCGGTGAATTAGGGATAGTGGTGCCGCCAAAAGATCCTGAAGCTTTATCCAGTGCCATTGATACTTTAGTCGATCGCCTTGGGAATAATCAGTATAAGTCAGAGCAGATCAGACAGCGGATAGTCGATAACTTTTCAGTCAGTCAGTTAGTTACCAAAACCGAAAAGGCTCTTTTGGGAATTTGTTCCTAAAAAGAAGTCAAAAATCCAAAAGTTGCAGGATTTAAAAAGCTACTCGCTGTAGGTAATTTTAAGATTCTTGCCTTTTGTTACGAAAATCGGAATTGACGATCGAGGAAGATAGATTTTTATCCGAAATGTAGTAGAGACGTGCCATGTCGCGTTTCCTGAATTCTGTATTCTGCCTTTCCGGTTTACCATTCGCACCTCTTTTTGCACCCCAATGTGTGGCATCACTGGTTTTTGGCAAAGATCTCGATCGTTTAGCAATGACAGGCTACGTTCTATTGCTAGAGCCATGTCAGATGCCCTGCTGCATCGAGGGCCGGATGATGGCGGCGTTTGGGTAGATGAAGCAGCCGGAATCGCTCTCGGGCATAGAAGATTGGCAATCGTAGACCTCTCACCAGAAGGACATCAACCGATGGTATCGGCAGGAGATCGCTATGTCATCGTTTTTAATGGCGAGATCTACAACTTTTTAGAATTACAGAAAGAATTGAAATCGCTAGGATACCGCTTTCGGGGTCATTCCGACACCGAAGTGATGCTCGCCAGTTTTTGCCAGTGGGGAGTAGAGGGAGCAGTTAAGCGCTTCAACGGGATGTTTGCTTTTGCTTTATGGGATACCCATGAGCGAGTGTTGCATTTAGGACGCGATCGCCTGGGAGAAAAGCCCTTATATTACGGTTGGGTGGGGCAAACTTTGATGTTTGCTTCCGAGTTAAAAGCCCTCAAATCTCATCCAGAATTCCAAGCCGAAATTAACCGCGATGCTTTAACTTTGCTTTTGCGTTTGAGGTACATTCCCGCGCCTCATTCCATTTATCGAGACATTTATAAGTTACCCCCAGGAACGCTCCTCAGTTGGAACGGTACAGATGGCCGTCAAAGTCCCATTCCTTATTGGTCTGCCAAGGAAGCCGCCCAATCGGGCACCGCCGAACCGTTTGCTGGTTCCGAAGCTGAAGCCGTCGCCGAAATGGAAGCATTACTCAAAGAGGCGGTGGGAATGCGCACGATCTCAGACGTGCCGCTGGGTGCGTTCCTCTCAGGGGGAATCGACTCTTCTACAGTAGTGGCGCTGATGCAAAGTCAAAGCAGCCAGCCAGTGAAAACTTTTACCATTGGCTTTCACGAGCAAGCATACAACGAAGCCCAGTACGCCAAAGCGGTAGCCCAGCATCTAGGCACAGACCACACCGAACTTTACGTCACGCCTGACCAAGCCATGGGAGTCATTCCCCAACTCCCAGTTCTGTACGACGAACCCTTTGGCGATCCTTCAGCAATTCCGACATTTTTAGTATCTCAACTGGCCAGAGATCGCGTTACCGTCAGCCTTTCTGGCGATGGCGGCGACGAACTCTTTGCTGGTTACGAACGCTATTTTGACGGCCTGAGCGTCTGGGAAAAAATGAATTGGATGCCACCGCACCTGCGACAAGTTGCCAGCCGAGGTTTATACGCGATCGCACCCCAAAATGAGAATGGCGGTTCGACTAAATTGGGGAATTTATTGCCAGCCAAACTCAGATATTCCCGCGCCGCCGAACAACTATGCAAACTAGCTGAAGTTTTAGCTATCTCCGAGCCAGAAGCTATCTGTCACCGCTTTGTTTCTCACTGGAAAAAGCCAGAAGCATTAGTCATCGGTAGTTCCGAACCCAGAATTGCTTTTAGCGATCGCCAACACTGGGCCAGCTTACCAGAATTTACCCAACGGATGATGTACCTCGACCTGATTACCTATCTACCAGACAACGTAATGGTCAAGGTAGACAGGGCCAGTATGGGGGTCAGTTTAGAATCTCGCGCCCCGCTGTTAGACCATCGGCTGGTAGAATTCGCTTGGCAGATTCCCATGTCGATGAAAATGCGTCAACTGCAAGGTAAGTGGTTGTTGCGTCAGGTGCTATATAAATACGTACCGCCCCAACTAGTCGAGCGTCCTAAAGTCGGATTTGGCGTACCAATCGATAGCTGGTTGCGCGGTCCTCTCAAAGATTGGGCATCAGCGTTGTTAGATCCGACTCGATTGCGGCAAGAGGGATTCTTCCATCCCGAACCCATCCAACAGAAATGGCAAGAACATCTAGCAGGCGATCGCCAATGGCATCATTATCTCTGGGCCGTATTAATGTTCCAATCCTGGTTAGAAGCTTAGAAGGAGAGGAGTTCAGGAGTTGCAGAAGTGTGGAGATTGTAGAGATTGTAGGTTGGGTTGAACGGAGTGAAACCCAACATCCCAGGAGTGTTGGGTTTCGCTATCGCTCAACCCAACCTACATTAATGAGGATCGATCGACCGGATTTGATATGAAGATCCTCTACCTCGTCACCGGACTATCTACAGGTGGTGCAGAAATCATGCTGTACAATCTGTTAGCTCAGATCGATCGCCAGCGTTTTAGTCCAATTGTAGTTTCTTTAATCGACCGCGGTACGTTAGGCGATCGCATTGCAGCTTTAGATATACCCGTCTATACCCTCGGACTGCTCCCAGGATCGCTACCGACACCAGCAATAATTAGACGCTTAGTAGCAATAGTACGTCAAATTAAACCCGATCTGATTCAAGGTTGGATGTATCACGGCAATCTGGCAGCGCAGTTAGCAAATCTGTTTTATTCGCCTAGAGTTCCCGTACTTTGGAGCATCCATCATTCAATTAGTTCGTTGAATAATGAAAAGAAAAGCCTGCAATTAATTATTCAGGTTGGCAAATATATTTCTCGGTATCCCCAGCAAATTATTTTTGTTTCTCAAACTAGCAAAGTGCAACACGAGGCTTTAGGGTATTGCCGCGATCGCAGTTGCGTAATCCCTAATGGTTTCGATCCAGAAAAATTCGCCCCATCAGCTAAGGCTAAAGCGAAAATTCGCGCCGAGTTAGGTTTATCTGCCAACAATATTCTTATTGGGATGATGGCTCGCTATCATCCGATGAAAGATCATAATAATTTTCTGCAAGCAGCAGCACTTATAGCTTCCAAATATTCTGAAGTTCGCTTTGTTTTAGCTGGAACTGACGTTAACTTAGAAAACGTAACTTTACAGCGATCGATCGGCGAATTAGGTATAGGCGATCGCCTTCATTTATTAGGAGAACGTCGCGATATGCCCGAATTAATTGCGGCTTTAGATATCCTAACTTCAGCTTCAGCTTATGGTGAAGCCTTCCCGTTAATCGTCGGCGAGGCAATGTCTAGCGGCATTCCGTGCGTAGTGACAGATGTAGGAGATTCTGGTGCGATCGTCGGCGAAACAGGACGGATAGTACCCCCACGGCATCCAGCAGCATTAGCTAATGCTTGGCAGGAGTTAATAGATATAGGTGTAGAAGGTAGAGAAAGCTTAGGAAAATTGGCGCGGCAAAGAATTATTCAAGATTTTACTTTAGATGCGATCGTATCCCAATACGAAATATTGTATGCTAAGGCTAATGCCAAATCATGAGATATCACAGCGATCGTCTCGTATCAGAGCCGCACGATCGTCCATAATCTTTATTGCCTAAGTTCTGCGAGCAACTTGATGCCATGTAGAGCTTGTGCGTTGTTATATATCTCGATCGCGATCGAGATGTTGGCGCTAATGCGCACGCTGCTGTAACGCATTACTGTTTGTTACGGTTGTTCGATCGGATTTGATATCAGTAATTTACAGAAAGTAATTTACCATGAGTAAGCCACAATGGTTTCGGTTATCAATAGAGTGGATATTAAAGACCCTTTTAGTTATTGTACTAACACCCGCTATCGATCTCTTTACAGGCGATCGAATATCTAAAACTGTTTGTGATACAGTTTATGTTTTCTTACCACTGCCAGATCCCCCAGAGAAGTTTCAACCAGTTTGGAAATTAGCTGATGTAGGTCTTGATGGAGAAGCCAGAAAAAAACTGTCAGAAATAATTGTACCAACATCATCGCCAAGTTCCACAACAACATCAGCTACCACAGAACAACTACCAGAAAAGCTTCGATATCTTTCTGATAAACAGCCATATTGTGTGGATAATAATTGGCAGGAAAATTATGAACGATATCAATTGATTAGCATAATCCTTGTATTATGTTTAGTATTATCTATTTTGATATTAAGAATTTTTCCAGAATTATATAATTTAATATCAAAAAACCTTCCATATCAAAAAATAAAACTTGAAATTAAAGATTTTAATGATGAAGTGAGCGAACTGAAAATTGGCAAAAGCACAGCAGCAATGGTAAAGTCCTCGATCGCTGGAGATGGATCGCTAGGAGAAACGCTTAACATATATGTTGCCGAAGGAGCGATCGATAAGCCCGATATTGAAATAGATATAGAACCAATAGCAACACCTATAAAAATTTTATCTCAATTACTACGAATTTTTGACTTCTCTCCATCGTATACTCTTTCAGGAGATTTGCAAAAATCCCCTGACAAGGGTTTAGGATTGAGCCTAACTTTAAATCAATCTAATCGAGTAATAGACACAGAAACTATTTGGCAAAATGACTACGATTATCGAATAGAGTTATCTAAAACAAATTGTTCAAATTTTGAGAATATACTAGCAGATATAACTGCTATATGGACTCTTTTTAAAATTGATGAAAAAAAAGCAAAAGAATGGCTAGGTGTACAAAATTGGAAAAGTTATGCCTACTCTCAAGTAGCGGCATACTGGATGTTAGTTGGCAAACATCAGCGAGCAAAATATGCTACAGACAAAGCTCTAATTTACGATAAAAATAACAGATTTGCATTATTTAATTTGGGCATAATAGCTACTAAAGTAGCATTATCCTTATATAGTCAAGGAGACGATCCTAAAAAAATATTATCACTATTAAGTCAAGCAAATAACCTATTTGATAGAGCGGAACGCAGAGCTAAGAAATATCAATATCAGCTAATCACCATTCCTAGTATAGTTTATACAGATCCAGTATTTTACAAAGCAAAATATCAGCAATGTACTGTCTATCTTTATAAACTGATAATCTTTTTAAGATCTAATTCTGATCGTAGGGTCACTATATATTCGTCCATCTATAGATTGGCTATTGAATTTTTTCTAGTTATTAAAAATGAAGAATTAGTGGCTGATATTAGCAAATTTCCCAAAATAAATAGAAATAACGAACTACAAGAATTTCTAGAAAAAATCGAACTAATAACTAAGATAATGCGTGCAGAAATTTTAGTAAGGATGGATGATAAACCAGGAGCGGAGAAGCTGATTTCAGAGATTTTAGTAGATCTAAAAACTACAGTAAACAGCCAAGTTGCAGAAGCAAAGTCAAAATTTCAAACTCGACTATGTGACGAACAAAAGGAGAGCATTTATGATTACTATATACCAACAAATAATCCGTTACTTCCTGGATTAGGACATTATAATTTAGCTTGTTACTATAGTGCTTTGGCTGAGAAAGAGAACGAAATAAAGCCAAGCAATGATAATTGTCAGCATTTATGGTGCCATTTAGAGTATGCGTTAGGACGAGATTCTACTTTGGTAGAATGGGCACGGATCGATCCTTCATTACAATGGTTGCGCGACAATATCGATCTTTCTATAGAGTTGGACAAAATTCTTAGGAAATACGATCGCCCCTAAACCCGTTCGATCGCGATCGCGGTTCCGCCTCCCATCCCGTGACAGAGGGCGGCTATCCCCAGGGTTCGATCGCTCTCTTTTAAGGCATTGAGTAAGGTAACGACGATCCGCGCCCCAGAAGCGCCGATGGGATGCCCTAAAGCGATCGCTCCACCGTTAACGTTCAACTTGTCGAGAGGCACTTTTAGCAGGCGATGGAACAGTAGGGAACTGACGGCAAAAGCCTCGTTGTTCTCAAATAGATCGATATCGGCAAGCTTCAAATTCAGTTTCTCTAACAATTTCTCAACAGCTAAAATTGGTAGTTCTGTAAACCGCCAAGTTTCGCCACCCGCCCAAGTTCCTCCTAGTAACTTAGCGATCGGCTTTAATCCATATTTATCTACAGCCGATCGACTGGCTAAAATTAAGGCTGCGGCTCCGTCTGAAATCTGAGAGCTATTGCCAGCAGTGAGAACGCCATCTGGCTTAAAGGCAGGACGAAGTTTCGCTAGAGTCTCTAAGGTAGTATCGGGGCGAATCCCTTCGTCGGTATCGACAATTTGCGTTCCTTTTTTAGTTGTTACTTCAATGGGAACGATCTCGTTTTTAAAGCTGCCCCTAGTTGTAGCTGCGGCTGCCCGCTGGTGAGAAGATAGAGCAATTTCATCCAACTCATGGCGGTTAAATCCGTGAATTTCGGCAATCCGCTCTGTTTGCTCTCCCATGCCCTCGCCCGTGGTAGTATCCGTTAGCCCGTCGCAGAGGATGAGGTCGGTTAATTGCTCTGGCGAACCCAAGAGGAATTTATAGCCCCACCTGGCTCTGTGGGAGAGGTAAAAGCCAGTTTGAGACATCGATTCCATTCCTCCAGCTAGCACGATGTCTGCTTGTTGCGATCGAATGGCCTGCATAGCATTAATTAAAGCGATCGCTCCCGACGAACACACCATATCGACGGCATACCCGTTTACCCCTGCGGGAATTCCGGCTTTTAAAGCCGCTTGGCGGGGCAATAGCTGTCCGCGTCCCGCCCTCAGAACGTTGCCCATAATATAGAGATCTAAAGCCGATCCTGCAATCCCCGCCTGCTTTAAGGCTGCTTCCATGACGCGAGCGCCCAGATCGACAGGGGAGACATCCGCGATCGCGCCACCAAACCGACCGATCGGCGTGCGGACTGCTGAGATGATATAGGTTTCAACCATATAGGTATTGCCAGGGGTTCAAAACTTCTGAACTCCTCTATTTTGCATTCTTCTCGGTCAGAGTAACTAATCCCAATAACTAGACCGTCCGAAAGCTGCCAGCAAGGCTAGTTTAAAAAATTGCATCCTTCCCCCCCACGATCCGCCCCCAAATGGGATAAATCCGCCAAAAGAAACCGATCTTTGCGACAAAGAGTAAGACGTTTTTGATTTGGAAGAAAAACCCTGTGGAGCAATGTCAACTTGAGATTCGCTACCAGTTTCAATCTCTGTTTCTTGGGAAGAAAAGAAGAAAAATCCTGGCTGATTCATTCCTGAAAAAAACCAACCAGCAGATATATTTTCCTGTTCTCGATCGGATAGCTCGGCTAACAATTCATCATTTTGGGGTTGAGGATCGCAAGACATAGAGTTAACTCCTTAAATGATAAGACGACAAAAACTTTAAATGTTCTCCAGGGGTAAGTCGCAAATCTTCTAAAGAACCTTCAATTCTCATCTGGCCGTTGTCCAATAAAACGACCCAATCGGCCCGATTGATAACGCTGGGACGATGGGTAATCATAATCGTGGTTTTACCCTGACGATGGCGCAAGATTTGTTCTAAGATTTGCGATTCGCTGACCGGATCGAGTCCAGAGGTAGACTCATCCATAATTAATATTGGGGGGTCGTTGACCAGACCGCGAGCGATCGCCAGTCTTTGTCTTTGTCCCCCAGAAATATTGGCACCAAATTCTCCTAAAACGGTTTGATACTTATTCGGCAACTGACTGATAAAACTATCAGCATCCGCAATCTGACAGGCCGTGACGATCTGCTCGAAGGAGACGTGCGGCGCACCTAACCGGAAGTTTTCCAGAATCGATCGACTCCAGAAGTGGGGGTCTTGAGCCACGTAGACTACCTGTTGCCGCAGGCAATCGAGGGGGAGGTCGCCTAAGTTGTAAATGCCGATGCGGATATTGCCTGATTGGGGTTGATATAATCCAGCTATCAGTTTGGCTAAGGTACTCTTGCCGCAACCAGATTTACCGATCAAGGCGATCGCCACACCTCCTGGCAACCGCAGAGAAAAATTCTCTAGCAGATCCACCCGACCTGGGTGGTGAAAGTTGACGTAACTCAAGTAAAGATCGGCATCTCCAGGTAGGCGGACATAAGGCTTACTGCCATCGGCGATCGCTTCTGGAGTGGCATCGATTACCTCTAACAGGCGGCCGACCGCAGTTTGAGAGCGAAAATATTCATCTACCAAGCCTGTGAGGGCACCAATTAAAGCCAGCACGTTACCTTGCATCCCGTTGAAAGCCAGCAGTTGCCCGATCGTTAATTCCTTTTGGATGACTAACAAACTGCCCATGCCAAGTAAAGCGACGCTGCCCACTTTAGAAATAACTTGAGAGAAAACCCCAATCAGAATGGCGATTTGGATGGTACTTAAAGTTAAATTGGCCAGACGACCGAAGCGGGTTTGAAATTCTTCCCAGAATTGCATGGCGGCAGAGGTGGCTTTCATAATCAAAGCGCCCTTGAAGGTTTCCACCAGCACGCCTTGATTTTCGGCTGCCAGCACTAACAGGTCGCGATGCTTGCGGCGCAAAACGGGTAAGAAAGGCAGGGTCGATAAAGTCATTAATCCCCCGACGGCTAGAGCCACTAAGGTCAGCTTCCAGCTATAGAAGGTCATAAAACATAAAGAAACTAAAGCCACAAAAAATTGGCTCGGCAAACTCGCCACTACCTGAGAAACTAACTGATTGATTTCATTAATATCTCGCAAACGGCTGGTAATTTCGCCGCTGCGCCGGGATTCGTAATAGGGTAAGGGCAGGCGGAGGACTTTGCGACCGAATTCGAGTACCAATCCTAATTGCAACCGCTGTCCGAAGCGAGCGATCGCACTCGATTGCACTAGTTGCAAGCAACCGCTGAATAAGCTCATCAACACTACGCCGACAATTACCACTGTCAGCAAATCCATATCCCCTCGCACCAGCACGTCGTCGGTCAGAATTTGGATTAAAAAAGGACTTGCCAGGGCCAGCAGTCCGAGAACGATATTGAGAACCAATGCTTCTGCCAGCAAGCCGCGAAAAGGCCAAACCCGCCGCAGAAAGCGACCGAAGCCGCTAGAAGTGGTTTCTTCCGCTTGGTCTAAAAACCGCTCCCGATCTGGTTCTAAGAGCAGCATGATACCGTTCCAGCCCGCTTCTAGCTCTTGACGGGTGAGATAGCGCACCCCCACAGCCGGATCGGCGATCGCATAGCGCCTGCCCTCCTTCCCGTAGAACACTACCCAGTGATAACCCCGCCAATGAATGATGGCTGGTAGGGGCACTTCTTTGAGCTTGTCGATTAACTCGCGGGAAGCTTTAACCGAGCGGGCGTTGAACCCCAAGGTTTCCGCCCCGCGCTTCAATCCCAGCATCGTCGTTCCCAGTTGTCCGGTACCTACCGCTTCCCGACTGCGATTCAGGCTCAAGATGCGATCGTGATGCCGAGAAATGGTGGCCAAACACGCTGCGCCGCAGTCTTCTTCGCTCAACTGCAAAACGCATTGATATTTGGTTTTACCTGCAAGCAATTTCATAGTTTATGGTTCATAGTTCATGGTTAAAGTTTTTGGAGCGAGGTATAAATCCCCTCCTGCAAAAACCAACTTCTGACTTCTGACTTCTGACTTCTGACTTCGTTAAGTATCTGTTAGCAACCTAGCTTTTCTAAGAACGAACGTCAGCACGGTTTCCTCCTTGGTAATAATATCGGCTTTGCCTTCCATCCCGGTTTGCAGTTGACACTGGCGATCGCTATCTCCTACAAATGAGGTTTCTGGTTCGATCGTCACCTCAAACGAGTTTGGCGGTGGAGTTGTAGGGGAACTTTGGTTTTGGTTATCTGTTGCCGGGAGAGCGTCGGGAGCCACAGTTTTAACCTTACCTTTAAGCGTCCCGTAGTCGGGATAAGGACAGGCAGAAACTTGCATCTGCACTGCTTGTCCGACTTTGACTTTGTTGATTTCCTGGGCTGGGATGCGAGCTTTGATTTCTAGTCGAGCGCCTTGAGGGGCAATATAGGCTATCGGCTCTCCCGGACGCACTACTTGCCCCTGGTTGCGCAAGCTCAGTTGGAGTACGGTTCCAGTTACCGGGGCCCGGACTACGCTCCCTTTCAGTTCTGCCTGTAGCTGTTGCAATTCTTTTTGCCCTCGATTCAGTTGGCTGCGGAGTTCCGCGCTGCGCTGGTTGAGCGTTTCTAGTTGGTTATTCAAACCTGCAATGGTTGCTTGTCCTTGTGGTTGCACTTGTTCTAGCTGGGTGGCTGCTACTCGCACATCGGCATCATTGGAATTGACGGCGGCTTGGGCTTGTAAAAACTTCGCTTTGGCTGTCTCCAAAGCTTGTTTTCTGGCATCGTATTCTTTCTTATTCGCCGCTTGGGTTTGCAGCAGTTTGGCTTTAGTTGTCCCCAAGGCTTGCTTGCGGATATCGTATTCTTTCTTGTTCGCGGCTTGGGTTTGCAACAAGTCGGCTTTAGCTGTCTCTAAGGCTTGTTTGCGAATCTCGTATTCTTTCTTATTTGCCGCTTGGGTTTGTTTCAGTTGGGCTTCTGCTACCTTGACAGCCCGGACTTTTTCGTCGTACTGATTCTGAGAAATTGCTCCAGCCGATCGCAATCGCCGCCAGCGGGTAAGCTGAATCTTGGCCAGATCCAAGTTGGCTTGGGCTTCTTGCAAATTAGCCTGATTTTCCCGCCCTAGTTGTTCCCACTGCGCTCTAGCGGCTTCCAAGTTAGCGCGTGCTTCCTGCTCGTTAGCCCTTAATTCGTTATCGTTAACCAACCGCAGCCATTGCCCTCTGGCGGCCTCTAAGTTGGCTTGCGCTTCCTGCTCGTTAGCCTTTAATTCATTGTTATTAATTACTCGCGCCCACTGCGCTCTCGCGATCGCTAAGTCGTTCTGGGCTGCTTGCAACTCGGCTTGGGTGTTGGCTTGCCGCTCTCGATACTTGCTGCGTTCTCCGCTCAAAGTTGCCTTACTAGACCCCAAATTGCCTCGAATTAGCTGCGACTCGGCAGCAATCTGCGATCGAATCGCTGCCATTTGAGACATCACCTGCGTCAGTTGCAGTTCGGTTTGTTGGTTGCTAATTTGCAATTGACTCTGGCGAGTTTGCCCTCGCGAATCATCCAAGTAAGCGATCGGATCGCCCTGTTTGACTACCTGGTTTTCCTTGACGCTAATCTGCTTGACGGTTCCTTCCACCCCTGGTTGCGCTAACCGCAGTTCTCCTGTCGGTCTGATGGTGGCTGGCACTTTCACCGTCACGTTGTACTTCAGGGTCGCTGCCGCCAGCAACGCGGCACTGAATATCCCGACTAAAGCTATTCCCCCCAACCTTGCCCATCTACTTCTACCGGGGAGAAACTCCTCTTCTTGCAGGGGATGTTCTAGATCTAACAATTGGTTGGGATTTAATTCGTGCATCTTACCAGTCCCTCATCCGGTTAAGTAGCATAGGTAGCAGTTAAGTTATTTGTTTTAAATTAAATTAAATTATGTTAAGTCCTCACTACTTTTTTAAGAAGAATGAGGAAAGATAAAAAAGGGTGAAAAAAGATATCCAATAGATATTGAGAAACTCCAGAACTACCTCGAAAACCTCACTTACGCTTTGAGCATCTCGATCGTAGCCTATGGGTTTCTACGCCCTTTTTCACCCACAAATTAAACTAACGCGAGGAAAACAGAAATAAAGCTCTCCTAACTATCGTTAGATAGATTTTGCAACAGGCGATCGCCAGGGAAAATTGAATTTTAAAATAGCGATCGCTCTGTCTTCTGAGGCAGGCATAACCGCTCAGATGGAACGACTTGCAGGCAAGCCTGAAGCAGAAAGTGAATGGTCTTAGCTCCCTTCGATCGAAGGGGTGGAGAGGTTGGAATATTTTGATAAACGACCTCTCGATCCTTCACTTTTTAGATGTGCTTCTCGGTCTTACGATGGCAAATTATTTCCACGTTGCGGCCGTCCTCCATGGGACGCTCTTTGCGAACGCAACCCCCCTCAGAGTCATCAGGACGGAAATCATCATCGATCGATCGATCTCCTAGCCCAAAGAATGAGGGGAAGTCTAGAGACATTCGAGGAAAGGACAGATCTAGGCCGCCAGAAATAAATTCTTGTTGCTCCTCGGATAACTCCATCCACAACTCGGACGTTCTGGTTGGTTGGATCGTGGGTTTAAACATCTCTTACGTCCTTCACAATGACTGGCTTTTGCTCTGCTCTAGGGATGCCATAAGTTGGCGGCAGCCCTAGAAATTTCGCAACTCTTAGTCAAATTGGGCCGAGAAATCCTTCTTCGCGGCGTTAGCAATCTTGGTGAAGTCTTGCGAGAAGTCTTGCATGACCGTGCTACCATCAGGTCCCGACTCAAGCATCGCCTGAAAATCTACCTCTGAGTTTTCAGCCTTGAAGTACGTATCGAGATAATCGTCGAGGTCGGTAAGTTGACCGCCACCAGCGACTAGTTCTTGTTGTTCTTCAGAGAGTTCGACGAACAATTGAGAATTCATTGTTTTACCTCACTTACGCTTTGTTTGTTTCTTTTTAGTAAAAGGAACGGAGAGAGCGGAATTTTTCGATCGATGACCTTTTGAGACTTCACTTTTTAGATGAGCTTCTCGGTTTGGCGATCGCAAATAATTTCTACGTCGCGACCGTCTTCCAGGGGAATGTCTTTGCGAACGCAACCCCTGTCAGAGTCATCAGGCAAGAAGGGCAAGTCATCACCTGATGGCAACGAACCTCCTCGTCCAAAAATTGAAGGCAAATCTATAGATAGAGATACTTCAGGAAAGGTCAAAGTTAGACCGCCAGAAACAATTTCTTGTTGCTCCTGGGACAACTCTATCCACAACTCGGACGTTCTGGTTGGTTGGGTCATGGGTTTAAACCTCTCTTACGTCCTTCACGTTGGCTAGCTTGACTTAGGTTTAATCCCTAGAAGGCCAGAAAAGATTCCAACAGACTCGTTCCTTGGGAAGGACTTGTCCCTTGGCAACGTCCTCAGTCGGACATTGAACCAGAAATTCGATTAGCAATTAGCCAGCCCAAAAGCCTTAGAGGGAGCGCTGGAATCTTTTTGGTGTTATATGCTCTGCTCTAGGGATGTCCTAAGTTAGCGGCAGCCTTAGAGACTTTTCAGCCATTAGTCGAAGCTGGCCGAGAAATCCTTCTTCGCTCCCGTATCGATCGCCGTGAAGTCTTGCGAGAAGTCTTGCATGACCGTGCTGCCATCAGGACCTGACTCTAGCATCGCCTGAAAATCTACCACCGAGTTCTCGGCTTTAAAGAAAGTATCGAGATAATCGTCGAGATCGGTAAGTTGACCGCCACCAGCAACTAGTTCTTGTTGAGATTCAGAAAGTTCGACGAATAATTGAGAATCCATTGTTATACCTCACTTACGCTTTGTTTCTTTGGATAACCAAACAATAATCATATTTGGTGTCCTACAGTCGCCAGCCTAGCTCACAAATTCCTGACGTACCAGATATTTTTAAAATAACTTTACAAATACAAAATAAATATTTTATTTCATAAATAATTAACTGTATATATACCAAAAGAGAGAGGAAAAATTAGGGACTTTAAGGTTATTACAGAGCAATTTAATTTGGCAAATATAGCCTAACCAGTACGATCGCAAAAAAGTCAACTTTCATAAAGTCAACGATCGCAAATAACATTAATAGTTATATAACTATTATTAAAAGCATCAATATAAAAGCTGTATCATCTGGCACGATCTGAAGAGAACTGTACTCGTTCGTAATGCCTGTGCCCTCAACAGCGAGGCTGGAAAATCCATAAGCGATCGGTTATCGATAAGGAAAGCTTCTAAGCTGAAATAAGTATTGAAAAAAATATTATTTATTTCTGAAGGGTTGACAACACATTGTCATTAAAAAACTTCAAATATTAACCTAAAAACTTTGTAGTATTAGGACTAAATTTAGATAATTGGAGATCTCTAATGTTCTATCGCTCTAGCTCTTTTTGAGAATTGGTATAAAGAGGTTCGATAGTGCAATAGCTGTCGGTATTTTTCTGAATTTATACTACTATATGGTTAATTAAAATTTAAGATTTATAAATTTAAATCAATAACAAGTGAATTTTGGGCTAGCAATCGCTGCTGCGCTAGTTAAACTAATGGTAACCAAAGATTATCCTATAGCCACGATCGCACTTAATCGCTAAATAAACCAATAGCAATGCGATCGCGTCCTTCTCTCTTGGCTTGATAGAGTGCCCGATCTACCTCTAACAACAATTGTTCTGGAGTAGTTGCTTTGGTTGGGATCGTGCTAGCAATTCCCATACTGGCGGTAACATATTGGCTGACTTGAGATCGTTCGTGGGGTCGTTGCAGATGCTTAATATGAGTTTGAATGGCTCTAGCAACTTCGATCGCCCCAGTGAGGTCAGTATTGGGTAAAAGAGCGATAAACTCTTCTCCACCGTAGCGAGCAGCTAGATCCGCCGGACGGCGAGTGGCAAGAGCAATAGCTTTGGCGACATCTTGCAAGCATTCATCTCCAACTTGGTGGCCGTAAGTATCGTTATATTGCTTGAAATAATCCACATCGCAGAGAATCAACGATAGCGGCAATTGCTCTCGTTTCATCCTCGACCACTCGTGCAGCAACCGTTCGTCAAACAGTCGCCGATTGGAAATTTGAGTCAGTCCATCTACATAAGCCAAATGCTGAAATTTAGCATTAGCAGCTTGGAGCGCAGCTTCTACTTCCGATCGACGTTGGATCTCTTCTTGGAGCGCTTGGGTGCGATCGCTGACTTTTTGTTCGAGCGATCGCGAATACTCTTCCAATTGTTGGCGCGATTGCTGGATCTCTTGGCTCATTTGGTTAAAGGAGTCAGCCAAGGTAAATAGTTCCCGTATTCTCGGCAATCGAACCCGATCGACAAATTGGCCCCCCGCAATTTGCTGGCTGGCATAACTAAGCTCTCTAATCGGTTTAGCCAGCCAACGACCGATCGCTGTATTCAGGGCAATTATTGCTGCCAATGCTGCCAAACAAATCCAAATCGTGGTTTGCGTATTGCGATGAATTTGGCCCATCACATCTGCTTCGGGCACGACGATCGCAATTACCCAATCTAACCCAGGTTTTTGTGAAAACGGCAAAACTCGAACGAATCGAGGTTGTCCGTCTGAGTTGAAATAAAATTTTTGCGGCTGCTGAAGGTTAACAAAATCTCCAAGTTGTCGATCGAGAGATACTGCCGTCGATCGAATCAAAGGTGTTTGGCTCTCTAAGACATTAACGCGCTTTGGCGACTGACCGGAAGCTAACCGAAATGGCCGCTCTTGACTAGAACTGGCAACGAGTAATCCCGATCGCTCGATGATAAAGACCTGACCGGAAGGACTGACTGGGTTATCGGCTAAAAATCTTTGAATTTCTAGCAACGAAATATCAACCCCACAAACACCCATTAACTTGCCAGTACGATCGTAAAGAGGCTGACTGCTAGCAATAAAGATTGTCCCCGGTGTAAAGCCAGGATAAATATCAGTCCAGATGACTTGGCGAGCAGCGATGGCCGATTTATACCAAGGCCGCGTGCGCGGATCGAAAGCGGGTTTTTCCACCTTGAGTTTAACTGTGCGCTTCCCTTGCCCATCTGTGGCATAGTAAGTGCCGTAATAATCAGTCGAGCGGTTGGAAATCGAAATCTGCAAGTTTTGACCCTCTCCAGGTCGCCAGACTCCCATACTATCGCCAGCTTCTGTCCCTAAAGAGATCCAGGTGAGGTTATTAAATAATTGCATTTGCTGCCAAAGAAATTGCTCGGTTTTGGGATTCGATCGCCCCAAGTTGAGATCCAAATCTCCTCGACGAAGCGCATCACTGTTGATTCGAGCGACCAAGCGAGGGGTGGCCAAATAACTAGTTAATTTCTGCTCGACCCGTTTACTGACCGCATCCATCAGTTGGTTCGTCAAATCCTCCACGGAACGTTGTCCGTTCAAATAAGATAGATAGCCAACCAATCCAACGACAGTCACAACTTGCAGAATAAAGGGAACAGTCAACATCCAAGGCAAAGAAATGTTCCCAGAAGACCGCCGCCTGTCTCCAGTCTGTTGGCCAATCTCACTAGCACTAGTTTTGCGAACCATTAGAAGCCTCACCTCAAGTAATTAACGATCGCAAACCTACTCATACCAAATTTGCTTTTAAAATGTCGTTTATTCTTGAGTTTACGTTGGCGGAAGAAGGGTTGTATAGCTGCGGTTTCAACCGCCATTCGCAAGTAGACGATCGTCGCCGGATTTGGTATTAACTAAGCCACCGGGAAGTCCCCCGCTATAATCGCTACGTGCAAAGCACGGGCTACGCCAACGATTTGGCGGTGGGATGAAAGGCTCTTAAAAACGGAGGGACGGAGTTTTCCAAATCTTGCTGATATTGTTACTGAAAAGTGTATAATCCAGTAAGGAGAGCGGATTAGTGCTACACAAAGCTGTCAAAGTAAGACTTTATCCAACATTAGACCAGCAACAACTACTGACTCAACACTTTGGTTGCGCTCGTTGGTGGTGGAATTATGCTCTCAATAAATCAATTGAAACTTATAAAGAGACAGGAAAAAGTCTAGGACAGTCAGCACTAAATGTTTTTCTTCCACAACTCAAAAAGACCGAAGAAACTCAATGGTTGTCAGAATGCTACAGCCAAGTTTTACAGGCGACTACGCTTAACTTGACAACAGCCTATAAAAACTTCTTTGCTGGACGTGCAAGGTTTCCTAGATTCAAGTCAAAGCACGGCAAACAGTCTATCCAGTATCCTCAAAGCGTCAAAGTGATAGGTAATACTCTGAAGCTACCAGGTAAAGTAGGAGTAGTAAAAGCCAAAATTCATAGAGCGATTGAAGGAACAATTAAGACCGTTACCGTGAGTCTTGAGCCATCAGGTAAATACTTTGCGTCTATTTTGACTGAAGTTGAGGGCGATGATCCAGCAGCTTCAGGTGAAGATAAAGTGATAGGAATTGATTTAGGTTTGACACATTTTGCTATTACCAGTGATGGTACGGGTAAAATATCTAAGTATGACAATCCTCGACATTTTGCCAAATATGAGAAAAACCTGAAACGCAAACAGCAAAAGCTATCCAAGAAACAAAAAGGGAGTAATTCAAAAAACAAATATAAAAAGCTGGTAGCTAGAGTGTATGGGCGTGTAAGCAATTCGCGCCAAGATTTTCTGCACAAGCTTTCCCGAAAGATCGTCAACGAAAACCAAGTTGTCGTAGTAGAGAATCTTCATGTCAAGGGCATGGTACGCAATCATAATCTGGCTAAGGCAATATCTGATACTGGATGGGGAACTTTTACCAACTTTTTAGCCTACAAATTAGAGAAGAAAGGCGGCAAGTTGGTAGAGATTGATAGATGGTTTCCCAGTTCTAAACTTTGCTCTAATTGTTATCATCAAGTCGAGAAGTTGCCGCTTGATATCAGAGAATGGGTTTGTCCCAGTTGCGGTACTCACCACGACAGAGACGGCAATGCTGCAACAAATATTAGAGCGGAGGGTATTAGGATGCTACAGGTGGATGGAACGTCCATCTCTGCTAACGGAGGGGAAGTAAGACCAATGAAGGGGCGCAAGTCTGTTCTGAGGCATTCCCCTGTGATGTTAGAAGCCTACACTATAATCGCTTCGATTTAGTGTGGGTAGTTCACCGCGATGGAATGCCTGATAATTTTTACTCGTTATCCAGAACCAGGAAAAACCAAAACCAGACTGATTCCAGCTTTAGGATCTGAAGGTGCAGCCAACTTGCAGCGTCAGATGACAGAAAAAGCGATCGCGCAAGCTAGAGAACTCCAAAGCGATCGTCAAATCTCGTTACAAGTCCACTTCCATGGTGGCAGCGTGCCGTTGATGCAAGATTGGTTGGGGAACGATTTGGCCTACCATCCCCAAGTAGAAGGAGATTTGGGGGTGAAAATGGCATCTGCTTTTCAGCAGGCTTTCAGCCAGGAAAAATCTGGTGTAGTAATTATTGGTAGCGATTGTCCCGCTCTCAACACGGATTTACTTTTACAGTCGTTTCAATCCTTAAAGCAACACGATTTAGTTTTAGGCCCGGCTACTGATGGTGGGTACTATCTAATTGGGTTGAGTCGGTTCATCCCAGAAATCTTTAACGGCATTAGCTGGAGTACGGCCGCAGTTTTGAGACAAACTGTAGAGGTGGCCAAATCGATCGAATTAGCGATCGCCTATCTTCCTACTCTTACTGATATCGATCGACCAGAAGATCTCGATCGACTGTGAGAGATGGGGAGATGGGGGGATGGGGAGATGGGGGGATGGGGAGAATTTTTAACTCCACACTCAACACTCCACACTCAACACTTCCTGAACTTCTGAACTCCTGAACTTCTAAAAAAATGCTTGCCAAACGAATCTTACCTTGCTTAGATGTGAACGCCGGACGAGTGGTTAAAGGCGTTAATTTCGTTAACCTGCAAGATGCTGGCGATCCGGTGGAGTTGGCACAGGTATACAATGATGCGGGTGCCGATGAATTGGTGTTTCTCGATATCACCGCTACCCACGAAGGACGAGACACCATCATCGATGTCGTTTATCGCACCGCCGAACGGGTGTTTATTCCCTTAACTGTTGGCGGTGGAATTCAAACCTTAGAGCATATTAAAAATTTGTTAAGAGCCGGAGCCGATAAAGTCAGTATAAATTCGGCAGCAGTACGCGATCCTAACCTAGTCGATCGGGCCAGCGATCGCTTTGGCAACCAGTGTATAGTCGTAGCTATAGACGCACGGCGGCGGCAAGATCTCAGCCATCCAGGCTGGGACGTTTACGTCCGAGGCGGAAGAGAAAATACTGGTCTAGATGCTTTGCTGTGGGCGCAAGAAGTCGAACGGAGAGGTGCTGGGGAGTTACTCGTCACTAGCATGGATGCCGATGGCACGCAAGCTGGATACGACTTAGAACTGACTTCTGCGATCGCTAAATCCGTCCAAATTCCTGTAATTGCCTCCGGTGGTGCTGGCAATTGCCAACACATCCATGAAGCCTTAACTACAGGCAAAGCTGAAGCTGCTTTGCTCGCCTCACTTCTACATTACGGACAACTCAGCGTGGCCGAAATCAAAAATTATTTAAGCGATCGCCATTGTTCGGTACGGATGTACTAGTTAGCCGTTCTGACATAGCAGACATTTCTCAGAATTTATGTTAAGATTGATGAATAAATTTTAAAACTATGAATATATGCTCATTTTTATTCTAATTTTTGATGTCGCTCTGGTGGCGTGGTCGCTCCACTTAATGGAGGAGGCGTTTGCCCATCGGGAATTTTCTCTAATGCTGGCTGGTACGTTGGTGGCATTGTCAGCGGCTGCCATGTTGGTAGTATATTTTCTCATGCACAACTGCATGAGTTACTTGCATAGTTCGGGAAATGCTTATCCACCATATTTATAAAATTCAGGCTTGACGATCGGCTAATTGATTCTGCATAATGGTAAAGCACTATAAGGGGTTATAGCTCAGTTGGTAGAGCACCTCAATGGCATTGAGGGGGTCTGCGGTTCGAATCCGCATAGCTCCATAAACTTAAATTCTGAGATATTGCCACTCAAACGGGTTGGCAAATCCTCAAATCGTCCAGTCTTTTATTGGTTTCATATATCCAACAGATCGCTGCTGTAAGTTATGCCTTTATCGGACATCCATCCCCAAGAATCCCTAGAACAGACTACGACATCAGAATCTTGGAAAATCAAGCTGCTCTACGACGGTGAATGCCCGTTGTGTCAGAGAGAAGTTAACTTTTTGAGGAAACGAGATGCAGGGCGAGGACTGGTAGCTTTGGTCGATATTGCTGACGAGAACTATACGCCCGAAAACCACGGCGGCATCGACTATCAAACCGCCATGGGGCGCATCCATGCTATCCTTCCAGATGGCACGATCATCAAAAATGTCGAAGTCTTTCGCCAAGTTTACGATCTGTTGGGGATAGGGTGGATTTATGCGCCTACCAGATGGCCTGTAATCGGTAAGATCGTCGATTTCCTCTACGATATCTGGGCATCCTGGCGACTCCCCTTGACGGGCAGACCGAACTTAGAGGCGATCGAACGCCAGCGCCAACAGCGAAGAGAGTGTCAAATTCAGGGGCGCTGTCGAACGGAGGATCGTTGACTAAAACAATTGACAATTCGCAATTGACAATTCGCAATTTGAGGGTACAAGTCTCTCCTTTCAAATTGCTTGTTGCGAATTCGGTTTCGGCTTGGGTTTTATAATTAGTGCGATCGCGCTCTGACGGGTATGCCACCTGTAGAGTTAGATACTTGGTATAAACTTAGGATTGTAAGCGTCTTCGGCTTAATAGGAAAAATACTATGACTAAAACCTTTGTAATTACTCTTCCAGATGATTTAGACAGAGCGTTGACTACTCAGGCGGAGCGCCTAAATAAGTCGCCAGAGGAAATTATGTTGCAAGTTCTCTCAGAACAATTAACTAATCCATCTAAACTAGGAGACTTAAAACCAACTGGAACAGACCCATTGTTGGAATCGATCGGTTCTCTTAGCGTAGATATGACCGACTTAGCAGAAAATCACGACTACTATATCGGACAAGCACTATATCGGGAATTGAATAGTGTTGAGTAGCCTGTTTGTAGATACATCTGGCTGGGCAAGTCTATTTGTTAAAAATCAATCCTATCATTCACAAGCCGATCGATATTTCCGTTTGGCTGTTCGGCAGCAGAGAAGTATCGTTACAACAAATTACGTAGTTAGCGAACTGGTAGCGTTGCTGGGTAGCCCACTCCGAATTCCTCGTCCACGTATTTTTGAAGTTGTTGATGGTATTAAGAGTGTACCTTACGTTCAAATTGTTTACATCGACGAAGCGATCGACACTGCTGCCTGGGAACTTTGTAAAGGTAGACCGGACAAAACTTGGTCGTTAGTTGACTGCACATCATTTATTTTGATGCAGCAGTTGAGTATTCAGGAAGCTTTAACAACCGATCGACATTTTGAGCAAGCTGGTTTTATTTGCTTATTAAAGTAACCAACGTTTTTATATTGCGATCGCAGACAAGATATCTTCAAACCACCGTTCCATTCGATCGCCCCAAGCTTTGAGGGAGTATTCGGTTTCGGCTTGGGTTCTACAGATAGAGCGATCGATCTCATCTAGGTCTTTTATCGCTTCTACTAACCCAGTGACGCTATCTGGTTCGACTAAAAAGCCCGTTTTCCCATCTTCGACAATCTCCGCCGGACCGCCTCGACGATAAGAAATTACTGGTACGCCGCAAGCTAAAGCTTCAATTGCCACGTTGCCAAACGCTTCGATCCAGCGGGGAGTCATTAGCAACGCCCGACACTGGCGCAACTCTTGTTGCATTTGGGCAGTGGTGAGAAATCCCAAGTATTCTATCGGTGCTTTGGGGTAATCTGCCAAAATTTGTTGCCAGTAGCTTTCATCCTGGATTTTGCCCATGATTTTCAGCTTCATCCCCGTAATTTGGGCAGCGGCTACTGCATCTTCTAACGCTTTTTCGGGGGCAATTCTCCCCAACCAGGCCAGACAAGGTTCTGGTTGGGCACAAAATTGATATAGGGAAAGATCGATCCCGCTACCGACGCAACGACAGCGATCGCCAAATGGAAAAGTGTGAGCTTGAGTTTGGGTATAGACGGCGATCGTACCAGGAAATTGTACTGCCACTCGTTCCATAATCTCATCCATCGCCCGCGTCATCGCACCCATGCTGATGAAATGGGCTATAGGGCGATCGAAAAATGGTGTTAGGTAAAAAGGCAGCCAATCGTAGGCGATATTGAAAATTAGATCGTACTCTCTTTGAACTTGACGCGCGTAGTCCCACATATTAGCCAAAACCGAATTTTCTGGCATGATAATGGGCGCAGTATCGGCTTGCGTTTGAGCGGTTGTTTGCAGTTCTCCAGGGATTTCTATAACAGGAAAGGTTCCTAATTTTGAGTTCTCCGGGGCTACAACTTTGAATTCATGACCCCGTTGCCACAATTCTTGAGCGAGATTGTATAAAGTTAGTTCGACACCACCACCCAATCCCGAACTTAAAGGGCCAACAGAAGTCGATAATAATAGTAATTTCAGAGGCATTTTGATAAGAGAATTCAAAGCTGTTTGAGGGCTTTATAAGCATTTATTCTAATAGGGCTTTCCAATGTTTATGAGAGTCTGATGGGTCAACTCCCATTAATTTAATCAAGCGTAAATTATTCATAATATATCTTAATCTAGCTAGATCGTCTGGAATCCAGTCTTGTGGTACAGCACAAACGCAATAAGCAAAGAAATCATCTGCTTCAATACCACCAGTAAATTCAACATATCCATCTTTTATATAATCAATTCTTCGATAAATTACTGTACCATTTGGCGATGGTTCTTCCTGGTAATCGATTTTAGACCTTGGATCTTTTTCTTTAACTCTTAAATCTTGACTATTGAAAAGGGATTGTAAATTCTCGTTGCCCACTATAGGAAGAACGTTAAAATAACATAAATGTTTTTTTCGTCCAGCTTCTTCGGGTAAAAATTCATAAGGATGCAGCCAGCAAAGCTGATGAAGCCAAAAACTATCTGGCATTTCATTATTAATTACCCAACCATTTGGAGCCAAAATGACTGCTCCTACATCCCCTCTATAGGGAACTCCCCAAAATCCATAATGGCTCGGTAAATTGTCAAAATCAAGAACCTGTAATTGTAATTCAATTTCTTTTCTTGCTCTTCTATATGCTGCTTCAGTGTATCCAAGCCTTGAGATTATTACACCTTTAGAAATCCCTACGTCTTTAAGTTTACCAACAAAACTATCTATGTCTGCAACATCTAGTTTGCTGTTCCAATCTTTGCACTCGATAGCTATTTGAAGAGAGTGTCCTAATATTTCTACCTCAATGAGGAGATCGATTTCTCTTAGGGCATCAGAAAGTCTTCCACGCAATTTAGTATTTTTCTTCAAAATTGCATCAGGATATTTATATTGAAAATATTTATAAACTCGCTCCTCATATTCTTTCCAACTCATAGTAATATGACATCTCTGATGATTTTCAAAACCTAAATCTATCTAAAAAATATTTTCTAGATCTCAGACTCTTTTACTTGTACTGATACTGTTGTCATAGATCGCTCGTCATTACTCTTCTGAAGTAGTCGCACGGGTTCTCCCGATTTCTTGGATAAGTATTGTTTGACGATCGCTTGCCATTTAGTCGCAATTTCTTGACGTTGATTGACTAAATAAATACTTCCTAAAGTCAAACCGACCCCGACCCATTGCAGCGAACTGAGTTCTTCAGAGAGGAATAAATTGCCAAATAAAATCGCAAAAACTGGAGTTAGAAAAGTTAAGGAACTGAGACTAGTAAGGTTGCCCTGAGAGGCAAAGTAAAAGAATAAACCATAAGCGATCGCGCTGCCAAAAATTGCCGAGTAGGCCAACGCCATCCAACCACCTAAATCGATCTGCACCCACTGCCCCGATTCCCAAATTCCTGAGAGGGCAAATAAGGGCAAACCGCCTAAAATCATGTGCCAGCCTGTTGCTACGAGGGGATCGGCATATTTACTAATAAATCGAATTGTCACCGTCCCTACTGCCATCGATAGGGCAGCTAGTAGCATCAACAACTCTCCACTAGTAAATAATTGTTGGAGATCGAAAACTGTTGGGGTTCCTGCGTCTAGCAAAGAGAGAATCCACTCATCCGGCAAACCTACCAAACTGATGCCCAAAACTCCTAAACCCAATCCCAGCCAGCCCCAAAACCCAATGATTTCGCCAAACAACCATCCCGAAAGTAACGCCACTGCCAAAGGTTGAGAATCGATCGTTACCGAACCCAAACCAGCAGTAGTTCTCACCAATCCTTCCGCCAAAAATCCTTGAAATAGCGCCCCGTCAACCAGGGCAAAAAAGCCAATCCACAACCAGGCCCGCCAACTTTTAGGTTGAGGACGACCCATCCAGGCGGCTGCTGCCAAGACCAGAATCCCTGCTGGGACTAAACGCACTCCTGCCATAAACAGGGGCGTAGTGTGGGGAATTACCCCTTTCATCGCTACCATTGCCGTTCCCCACAGGAAGAACGGGGCAATTAGCAACAAAGGGATCTGGGCGAGTGCTGAGATGGGTGGTTTTAGCTGCATGACAGGCTGGTAATGGCGGAATGTATACTTTTTTTAAGTGTATTGTAACTAAATTTTATATTTATGTTAAATAATTAACAATTTCCCCAGCCATGCCGGGTTGTCGTTCGATCGAGTCTGATGCAGATCGATGCATGATATACCCCTACCGTTAGGTGGCAGAGTTTCCGGCCCGGCTGCCCAAATGCGTATATCCTATGTATGGGCGATCGCCTCCGACCTCATAAAATTCTGAACTCCCACTTTCTGAACTTCTGAACTCCTGAACTCCTGTATTCTTCTCGGTCAAGCCAGAGAGCTAAAGCTTAAACTTTACTTATAGTTATGTAACTTAGATAACTTTTCCTACTGCCGAATACCCTGAATTACCTATGGTCTGGCCCTTTAAATCTAAATGCCGCAAACAAATCGCTCGGATTGAAATTGCAGGAGCGATCGCAGGCAACACCCGCAAGCACGTTCTAGAAGCTTTGAACGCGGTCGAAGAAAAAGAATTTCCTGCCCTGTTGCTGCGAATTGACAGTCCTGGCGGCACGGTGGGAGATTCCCAAGAAATTTACTATGCCCTCAAACGCTTGCGAGAAAAAATTAAAATTGTTGCCAGCTTTGGTAATATCTCGGCATCGGGAGGCGTTTATATCGGGATGGGAGCCGAACATATTATGGCTAACCCAGGAACGATTACTGGCAGCATCGGCGTAATTCTCCGCGCCAACAATCTCGAACGGCTGCTGGATAAGGTTGGGGTTTCGTTTAAAACGATCAAATCCGGGCCTTACAAAGATATTCTGGCATTCGATCGAGAAATCACCCCGCCGGAAAAGGCGATTTTACAAGAATTGATCGATAGCAGCTATCAGCAGTTCGTCCAAACTGTAGCTGAAGGACGGAAACTGGACGAAGAGACGGTAAGAAGTTTCGCTGACGGTCGAATTTTTACCGGGCAACAGGCTCTACAATTAGGCATTGTCGATCGCTTGGGAACGGAAGAAGATGCCCGCCGCTGGACGGCAGAACTGGTAGGACTCGACCCCGATAAAACTAAGGTCCAGACCATAGAAGAACGCAAGCCTCTATGGAATCGCTTATTGCAAGGACAAGTGCAGCGATCGTCTAGGCTATCTGCTGGGTTAGATTGGTTAGAGTTTGAACTGTCTACCAACGGTCAGCCTTTATGGATTTATCGACCATAATTTGGAAAAGTCAAAAATCAAAAGTCAAGCTTCGGCGGGTCTTACCTTGAGCTTGTCGAAAGGCTCAGCTACCAAGTCAAAAGTCAAAAATAATAGGCAATGACAACTAACAACTGGCAACTGATAACTAACAAATAACGGAGGATTTGGGCGTGGCGTGGAGATTGAGAGCGATTAGGGGAGCGACGACCGCTTCAGAAAATACAGTTGAGTCGATTCGGGAAGTCGTGACCGAACTACTCGACGAATTAGAAACCAGAAATCGCCTCGATCCGCGCGAAATTATTAGCGCGGTCTTCACCGCCACCCGCGATTTAGATGCCATTTTTCCGGCAGCTATCGCCCGCCAACGCCCTCACTGGGATGACGTGGCTTTACTGGATATGCAGCAAATGCACGTCGAAGGAGATAAAAAACGCTGCATCCGGTTATTGCTGCACGTCAATCTGCCCGTGTCTCAAGCGCCAATTCATCACCCCTATTTACGGGAAGCCTGCGATCTCAGACCCGATCGCAATCTAGCAGAAGTGGGCATTAGTGGCGCGACTACCATTTAGCTTAATTCGCAAGAAGCCCCACGTCTCACCCGAAAGGGAGCGTGGGATGAATTGCGGGGCAACGGAGGTACGGAGTTGCCCAAATAAATTAGTCGGGCTGAGATTGATTTGATATATACTCCTTAAGCTTTGAAATTGTTACCCCACCACAACTAGCCACAAAATAAGAACCGTTCCAAAAAACATTTTTCCAATAAATTGAAGCCAGGTAATCTTTAAATTCTTGCCTCACCTTTCGAGAAGTAACAGATTTAAGATTGTTGACTAGTGGTCTGTCAAAATTCAGGATGTGGGTACAGACGCTTAAGGCGGATGCGGGCATCAGTTGTGGTAAATTGCCAATCTACTGATTTTTGCTCTCGATTGCGTTCGGTATACCAAGCTGTTGT
>JAESGS010000076.1_pt1 | contig 107535 bp, 115 predicted proteins | sample 9269761 | NCBI WGS metagenome assembly JAESGS01 (sample SAMN15741799, study PRJNA653493) | algae metagenome | isolation source: Cyanosarcina radialis HA8281-LM2 and co-occurring heterotrophs from damp... | place: USA: Makauwahi cave, Hawaii | collected 2011-01-06 | reverse complement strand
CGGCGGGAAGCCGGCGATGTAGTCGTCCGGGTCGCTGCTGGAGAACTCGTCGAGCATCAGGAAGGGATCGAAGCGCTCCAGGCCCGGGCCACCGATCACCCGGTTGAGGCGCACACCGGCGCCGTCCGAGGCCGGCTGGCCGGGTTGGATGCTGAGGATGCGGCGGGCTTGGGTCATGGTGTGGACTCCGTCGGTCGAGGCGATGGAGACCATGCTACGCCGATCTTGTCGATCAAATGTCGCAAGTTTTGCGGGCTATTGATCGATCTGTTCGATGTTTCAGTGGGCGGGGCAGGGGCTGGCCGGGCGGCTTTCGCCGGGCAGTTCGAAGTCCTCGATCAGCTGGCAGATGGCCTGGCCGTCGGCCGCGCATTGCGGCCGTGCGGCCCAGTCGGCGAGGGCGCGCTGCATCACTCCGGCCAGGCGCTGGCATTCGGCGATATGCGCCTCGAGCGCGTGCAGGCGCTCGCCGAGCAGTTCGCGCACCTCGGCGCAGGGCTCGGCACCGCTGTCGGCGCGGGCGAGGATGGCCTGCACGTCCTTGAGGCTGAAGCCCAGGCGGCGGGCGCGGGCGATAAAGCGCAGGCGCTTGAGGTCCTCGGCGGCGTAGAGCTGGTAGCCGTTGTGCGGATCGCGCCGCGGTTTGAGCAGGCCGAGGTCGGTGTAGTGGCGCACGGTATCGCCGCTGACGGCGGCGGCCTTGGCCAGTTGGGCGACGCGCATGCTGCACTCCTTCTGCTGGCGAGAGACCGTCAGCTTAAAACCGCGGGGCGGCCCCGCGGTCAACGGGTTTATCCCGCTGCTCGGCGGCCTGTCATTCGGCAATCTTCAGCTTGCGCGACTCGTGATAGAAGTAGCGCAGCTTCTCGTACTCGAACGGCGAGTTGAGCTGGCCGTAGCGGAAGCTGGTGTGCGCCCGCTCGTCCACCGCGCGCAGCGCCGTGATGCCGGGGTTGCGGCTGCTGGCGTCGGCCACGTCGAGGTAGTTGACCGCGCTTTCCAGGCTGTAGTCCGCCACCAGCCCGCCGGTGTCGCGCAGGTTGGAGGGGCCGAGCAGCGGCAGCATCAGGTAGGGGCCGGCCGGCATGCCGTAGTGGCCGAGGGTCTGGCCGAAGTCTTCGCGCAGCCGGGGCAGACCCATCCGGCTGGCCGGGTCCCAGATGCCGCCGATGCCGAGGATGGTGTTGAACAGCAGCCGCGCGGTGCTGTTCATCGCCCGCTGGCCCTTGAGCTGCAGCAGGCTGTTGGCCAGGGTCGGCACTTCGCCGAGGTTGCTGAAGAAGTTGTGGATGCCGCTTTCCACCAGGTTCGGGGTGACGTAGCGGTAGCCGTCCACCAGCGGCAGGAACACCCACTGATCGAAGCGGTAGTTGAAGTGGTAGACGCGGCGGTTCCACGACTCCAGCGGGTCGTACACCTGCAGGGCGTCGTTGGAGGCGCGTTCGAACTCCTGCTGATCCAGCCCCGGGTTGAAACGCAGGTGCTGCAGCGGGTTGGTGAAGCCGTCGGGGTCGGCGTGGTGTTCGGCCAAGGCCGGCCCGCTGCCCAGTAGCAGGGCGATCAGAATCCAGTGCTTAGCCACGGAAGAACTCCAGCATGGCGTCGCTGTTGACGCGGTAGTTGAGGTTGCCGCAGTGCCCGCCGCGCGGGTACAGGGTCAGGCGCTCGCCGAAGGCGCGGCGCAGGAAGCCGATGTCGCCGGGGCCGAGGATCAGGTCGTCGGCGTTGTGCATCACCGCCACCTTGTCGCTGCCCTTGAGGTAGTCCTCCAGCGCGTAGAGGCTGGCCGCATCGATCAGCTGGTTGAGGCTGCCGCCGTCGTAGCGGGCGCGCCACATCGGCACCAGCTGTTCGGCGATGTAGCAGTCGAAGTCGCAGCGCAGCGCCAGCTGGAAGAAGGGGGTGAGGCTGGTGCCCTCGCTGATGCGATAGCCCTGCGGGGTGATCAGGCCGCGGCGGTTGAGCAGGTCCGAGCTGAACACTATGTCGGCGGCGGCGAAGCGGAACACCGTGCCGATGAGCATGGCCATCTGCTCGTCGGAGAGCTTCTCCTTGGACTGCTGGAAGTCGTAGAGCATGGCCTCGTTGATATCCAGGTAACCCTTCTCGTTGAAGTAGCGGGTCAGCTTGCCGAGCACCAGGTCGTAGAAGTTGGTGCTGTTGTCGATGCCCTCGACCTGGGTCTGCACCAGGCGGTCGAGGTTGGTGATCGAGGTGTAGAGGTTGACCGGCGGGTTGAGCAGCAGCACGCGCTTGAAGTCGAAGGCGCGGCGGGTTTCGTCGAGCTGGCTGACGAAGGCGGCGTGCAGGCCGCCGAGGCTGTAGCCGGTGAGGTGGAACTCGCTGACCTCGAGCTTGGGGTGCTGGGCGCGCACCGCCTGCATGGCGCGGTACAGGTCGTCGGCATCGTCCGGGGTGTAGCCCGGGGTGGCGAAGCGCGAGGCGGCGGCCATGAAGTCGTAGCTGGTCGGCGACGACAGCTGCACCACATGGAAGCCGGCGCCGTAGAACAGCTTCTTCAGGTATTCCGGGGTGCCGCTGGAATAGTGCGCACCGGTGCCGGCGATGATGAAGATCAGCGGCGCACGGCCCTTCTGCTGGGCCAGGCGGTACTGCAGCTTGGTCACCGGCCAGAAGTTCTCCAGCAGCTCGAACTCGCGATCCGGACGGATGCGCACGGCGTAGTCGCGCTGGTCGATGGCGTCGTCGGCGGGCAACGCCGGGCGCAGCTGCGGCGGGGTGGTGGCGATAGTCGCCTCGAACGGGTTGGCCAGCGGAAAGCCGTAGCTTTCGGCGTCCACGTCCGCCGCTGCGGCGGACGCACAGAAGACCAGGCCGCCGAGCAGGGCGGCGAGTCGGGCAAGGCTGGGCATGTGCAAGTCCCTTTTAGGAAGAGAACGTCTCGATTGAACAGCCCGCTTATGACAGCAATAGCTGGGGCAAAGTGCCAGAACCGCCGTTTATCGAGGCTGTCCGGCCAGCGCGTCCAGCGCCTCGCCGGTCAGCCGGTAGACGGTCCAGTCGTCCTGCGGCGTGGCCCCCAGGCCTTCGTAGAAGCCGATGGCCGGCGTGTTCCAGTCCAGCACCGACCACTCCAGGCGGCCGCAGCCGCGATTCACCGCCAGGCGTGCCAGCTCGGCCAGCAGCGCCTTGCCGAGGCCGGCGCCGCGGGCGGCGGGACGCACGTAGAGGTCTTCCAGATACAGTCCGGGACGGCCGAGGAAGGTGGAGTAGTTGTGGAAGAACAGGGCGAAGCCGGCGGCCTCGCCGTCCACCTCGCCGATCAGCACTTCGGCGAAGGGGCGCGGGCCGAACAGGTGTTCGGTCATCTGCAGCGGATCGGCGACCACCTGGTGGCTGAGCCGTTCGTACTCGGCCAGTTCCTGGATGAAGTCGAGAATCAGCGAAATATCGGCGGGTTGCGCGGGGCGCAGGCTCAGCTTGGACATGGCGGCTCCTTGTGGATGCTGCCGAGTATGCCGCGGGTGCCCAGGGCTCTGGCAAGTCGCCGATCAGACGTGGTGATGCAGCCAGGCATGCCTGGGAATGGCCGACTCGCGCTTCTTCGCCTCCAGGCGCGCCCAGACCTTCTCGTGGAAGTAGAAGCCCACCGAGTTGCACAGCGGCTCGACCGCCGCCACCAGGCCGCTGACCGCGATGCTGCCGGTCAGCGCGTAGGCCACGCCGAAGGCGATGCAGAAGTGCATGATGGTGAAGGTCAGGGTCTTGAGCATGCTGCACCTCGATGAGAATCGTTTCGCGTCGAGAGCAAGGCTAGTCTCCCTGTGCAGCCGGGGGAAATACGGGCTGTGCATGGCTTCGATAGTCGAAGTGCATGAGCGGGATGTTATTGAGGGTTTTGCTCTATTTGTCTCGCGGCGCCGCGCCCTGCCAAAGAGGCGCGCGCCATTGACAGGAGGTTGTTGCATGCCGGTCCGCGATCGCCCTGGCTCCACCACGGCGCCGCCGCCGCGGGTGGTGAACTGATGCTGCTGCGCCTGGCCGCCGATGCGCTGGTGCTGCTGCACCTGGCCTTTATCCTCTTCGTGCTGGGCGGCGGCCTGTTGCTGCTGCGTTGGCCGCGCCTGGTCTGGCTGCACCTGCCGGCAGTGGCCTGGGGCGCGGTGGTGGAGTTGTGCCACCTGCTGTGCCCGCTGACGCCCTGGGAGAACCAGTTGCGCCGCGCGGCGGGGCAGGCCGGTTACGACGGCGGCTTCGTCGAACACTACCTGATCCCGCTGATCTACCCGGCCGGACTGACGCCGCAGATCCAGCTGTGGCTCGGCGCACTGGTGCTGCTGGTCAACGGCGCGGTGTACGGCTGGCTGCTGTGGCGCTGGAGACGCAGGCCGTAGCGCCGATTTGCCCTACCTATTCATAAGCCTGATGAAGGGCTGGCGGCACTATTTCCTTCGCTACACTGCCAGCTATTCCAACCGGACATTGAAAGGCAGGCCCGCTATGCAAAACCGCATGATGATTACTGGCGCCGGTTCCGGCCTGGGGCGCGAAATCGCCCTGCGCTGGGCGCGCGATGGCTGGCGTCTGGCCCTGGCCGACGTCAACGAGGCCGGCCTGGCCGAGACCCTCAAGCTGGTGCGCGAGGCCGGCGGCGACGGTTTCACCCGCCGCTGCGACGTGCGCGACTACAGCCAGCTGACCGCGTTGGCGCAGGCCTGCGAAGAGCAGTTCGGCGGCATCGACATCATCGTCAACAACGCCGGGGTGGCGTCCGGCGGCTTCTTCAGCGAGCTGTCGCTGGAGGACTGGGACTGGCAGATCGCGATCAACCTGATGGGCGTGGTCAAGGGCTGCAAGGCCTTCCTGCCGTTGCTGGAGCAGAGCAAGGGCAAGATCGTCAACATCGCCTCGATGGCGGCGCTGATGCAGGGGCCGGCGATGAGCAACTACAACGTGGCCAAGGCCGGCGTCGTGGCGCTGTCGGAAAGCCTGCTGATCGAGCTGCGTCAGCAGGAGATCGGCGTGCACGTGGTTTGCCCGTCGTTCTTCCAGACCAACCTGCTGGACTCCTTCCGCGGTCCGACCCCGGCGATGAAGGCGCAGGTCGGCAAGCTGCTGGAAAGCTCGCCGATCAGTGCGGCGGATATCGCCGAGTACATCCAAGCCGAGCTGGCCAAGGGCAGCTTCATGATCCTGCCGCACGAGATGGGCCGCATGGCCTGGGCGCTCAAGCAGAAGAACCCGCAGGCGCTCTACGACGAGATGGCCAACATGGCCGACAAGATGCGCGGCAAGGCCAAGCCGGCGGGTTGACCGAAAGGTCAGTTAATTGCCGCTGCAGGCTTGCCCGAGCGTGCCTGCGGGGGTAGGGTGGCCGATCCGGCCTGCCTGCCGTTCTGACCTTGGATAATCCGTGAAACCAGTCCCTCGGGCCCTGCTGCTGGTGGCCCTGGTGCTGGCGGCGATCAACCTGCGCCCCGGCATCACCTCCCTCGCCCCGCTGATCGAGCGGATCGCCGCCGAGCTGTCGCTGAGCCGCAGCTTCATCAGCCTGACCACCGCGCTGCCGGTGCTGTGCATGGGCCTGCTCGCCCCGCTGGCGCCGCGCCTGGCGCTGCGCTGGGGGCTGGAGCGCACCATCGTATTGTGCATGGCGCTGATCGCCCTGGCCCTGCTGGCGCGTCTGGCGGCGCACCAGAGTGCGGTGCTGATCGCCAGCGCCATCGCCCTCGGCGCCGCCATCGCGGTGGCCGGGCCGCTGCTGTCGGGTTTCATCAAGCGCTATTTCGCCGGGCAGATGGGCCGTGTGGTGGGCTGGTATTCCCTCGGCATGGCCATCGGCGGCGCCGCCGGCGCGGTGCTCACCGCGCCGGCCACCGCGCTGTTCGGCGATGCCTGGCACCTCGGCCTGGCGGTCTGGGCGCTGCCGGCGCTGCTCGGCGTGCTGCTCTGGCTGTGCCTGCCCAACCAGCTCGGCGCCGGCGAAGCGCAGGAGGGCGGTCTGCCCTGGCGGCAGCCGCGCGCCTGGCTGATCAGCTGTTTCTTCGCCCTGCAGGCCGGGCTGTTCTATGCCCTGGCCACCTGGGTGGTGGCGCGCTACCACGAGGCCGGGCTGAGCCTGCTGCGCAGCAACTCGCTGCTCAGCCTCTCGATGCTGATGGGCCTGCCCAGCTCCTTCCTGCTGCCCTGGCTGGCGCAGCGCTTCGATGCCCGCTACCCGCTGCTGCTGGCCTGCGGCGCGCTGAGCAGCCTGTGCCTGGCGATGATCAGCTTTGCCCCGAGCGTGGTACCCGAGCTCTGGGCGGTGCTGATCGGCTTCGGTCTCGGCGGCTCCTTCGCCCTGTCGCTGGTGCTGCCGCTGTACGAGGCCGGCTCGCCGCTGGCGGTCAGCCGCTGGACCGCGATGATGCTGTTCACCGGCTACGGCCTGGCCTGCATGACGCCGATTCTCACCGGCCTGGCGCGCGACCTGTCCGGCAGTTACCGTCTGCCGTTCGCCGCGCTCACCGGCCTGGCCCTGCTGATGACGCTGATCGCCTGGCTGCTCGGGCGCAGCCAGCGGCGCCAGCGGTGAAGAATTCGCGCCAGTTCCTTTCTTGCCCGGCGGGGCTGTGTTAGAAGGCGGTCTGTTTTTCCTGGAGTGCCGGTGTGGAGTCCGAATCCATCGTCTATGGCTGCATCCGCGACTGGCCCTCGGATGACCCCGAGCTGCGTCGCCTGCGCCGCGAAACCAACCACGGCGTGCTGGCCGAACTGCCGGCCGGCGACCTCTGGCCCTTCCTCGGGCGCGAGATGTTCTCCTTCTGCGAGCAGCCCGGCGCCGGCCTGTACCAGACCCAGGTGATCCACTTCGGCGCCAGCTACGGCGCGGTGGAGTACGAGTGGAACCTGTGGATCGAGGCCTTCGAGGCGCTGCTCAAGCGCCTGTACTGGGCCAATGCGGTGGTGCACCTGGAAACCGAGCTCAATGGCGTGCACACCTTCCGCTGGGAATCCGACAGCGGCTTTCACAGCCCCCAGGAGGGCGCCCTGCGCGTGCGTTGCGCCTGGGAACGCGAAGGCATGCTGCGCGGCTGAGGAGGCGAACGTGCTCAACTACCTGTGGTTCCTGCTCGCCGCACTGCTGGAGATCGCCGGCTGCTACGCCTTCTGGATGTGGCTGCGGCTCGACCGCAGCGCCTGGTGGATAGTGCCCGGGCTGCTCAGCCTGGCGCTGTTCGCGCTGATCCTGACGCGGGTCGAGGCGGCGTTCGCCGGGCGTGCCTACGCCGCCTACGGCGGGGTCTATATAGTCGCTTCGCTGGCCTGGCTGGCGCTGGTCGAGAAGACCCGGCCGCTGGCCAGCGACTGGCTGGGCGCGGCGCTGTGCCTGGCGGGCGCCGCCATCATCCTGTTCGGGCCGCGCGTCGCGCCGTCCTGAACCGCGGGCCAGAGCGCTGCACTGCTTATAGAGAATCGAAGTAAAAAAGTTCCGCTGTCATGAAATCTTTATATATCGGCAACTGAGCTGAAATAACCCCTCGCCAAGATTCCCCCCAGCACGAACGAGCCCTGCGCTCGGGTGTTTTCAACACTAAAAGTCCAACAGGGGAATTTCTCGATGATCCGTAAGCACTTCGCCGGTTTCGCAGCCAGCGCCCTGGCCCTGGCCGTTTCCGCCCAGGCTTTCGCCGGCACCGTCACCACCGACGGCGCCGATATCGTGATCAAGACCAAAGGTGGCCTGGAAGTAGCGACTACCGACAAGGAGTTCAGCTTCAAGCTCGGCGGCCGCTTGCAGGCCGACTATGGCACTTTCGACGGTTTCTACACCCGCAACGGCAACAACGCCGACGCCGCCTACTTCCGTCGTGCCTTCCTGGAGCTCAGTGGCACCGCCTACAAGGACTGGAAGTATGTGCTGAGCTACGACCTCGCCCACAACGCCGGCAACAGCGACGACGGCTACTTCGACGAGGCGTCGATTGCTTACACCGGCTTCAACCCGGTCAACCTGCGCTTTGGTCGCTTCGATCCGGACTTCGGTCTGGAGAAGGCCACCAGCTCCAAGTGGATCACCGCCATCGAGCGTTCCGCCATCTATGAAATCGCCGACTGGGTCAACGGCCACGAGAACGGCATGGGCGTGCAGGCCAGCTCGGTTCTGGGCAACATGGCCTTCCTGTCCGGTGGCGTCAGCGCCAAGGACAGCAACGACACCGACGGCGAGAGCGTCAAACAGTTCAACGTGCGCGGCGTATTCGCGCCGATGGCCGAGGCCGGCAATGTCCTGCACCTGGGTCTGAACTACGCCAACCGCGGTCTCGACGATGTCGCCGCAGACGGCCGTATCCGTCCGCGTCTAACCGTGCGGGGCGTGTCCACCAACGGCGGCAACGACGCCGGTACCAACGGCAACCGCGCCACCTTTGGCGGCTTCCAGGGCGTGGCTGGCGACTTCGACAACGACGCGGCCTGGGGTGCCGAACTGGCCTACGCCATGGGCCCGTTCTCGGCTCAGGCCGAATACCTGGCGCGCAAACTGAAGGCTGACCGTGCCGGTATTGAAGACGTCGAAGCCAACGGTTACTACGCTCAGCTGGCCTACACCCTGACCGGCGAATCGCGCGGCTACAAGCTCGATGGCGCGAAGTTCGACAGCATCAAGCCGGAGAACAAGCAGCTCGGCGCCTGGGAAGTCTTCTACCGCTACGACAACATCAAGGTCGAAGACGACAACGTCACCGTGGCCACCGCCACCCGCGAAGTGGGCGACACCAAGGCCAAGCTGCACACCGTAGGCGTCAACTGGTACGTCAACGACGTGGTCAAGGTAGCCGCCAACTACGTCAAGGCCGAGACCGACAAGATCACCAACAACGTGGGTGACGACGACGGCGACGCTTTCGTGATGCGCATGCAGTACGCGTTCTGATTCAACGCCGACTCTGCTCCTGTTTGAGCCCCGCCTAATGGCGGGGCTTTTTTGTTGCTCGCCACCCCTGGCGGCCATCCGGCGGGCCGGTGCCAGGCGAGGTTAAAAATGGCGCCCGGGCTTTTTTTCGCCCACGGCACAGGCCAGACTGCGCCCATGCCGATCATGACCCTGCACCGACTTGCCGACCTGGATCCAGCCAGCTGGGACGCGCTGCTGCCCGACGCCCAGCCCTTTCTGCGTCACGCCTTTCTCGGTGCCCTGGAAGACAGCGCCAGCGTCGGCGGGCGCAGCGGCTGGCAGCCGGCGCACCGGCTGTGGCTGGACCGGCGCGGCACGCTGCGCGCCGCCATGCCGGCCTACCTCAAGCAGCATTCCTACGGCGAGTACGTGTTCGATCACGCCTGGGCCGACGCCTGCCGCCGCGCCGGCATCGGCTATTACCCCAAGCTGCTCGGCGCGGTGCCCTTCTCCCCGGTCGGCGGCGCGCGCCTGCTCGGCGATCCGCAGGCCGCCGGGCAACTGCTCGACGCCCTGGCCGCTGGCCTGCCCGAAGAGGGCCTGTCGAGCCTGCACATCAACTTCACCGCGCCGGCCTGCGACGCCCTGCTGCAGGGCCGCGCCGGCTGGCTGGAACGCCTCGGCTGCCAGTTCCACTGGACGAACCGCGGCTACCGCGACTTCCAGGACTTTCTCGAGGCGCTGAGTTCGCGCAAGCGCAAGCAGCTGCGCAAGGAGCGCGAGCAGGTGGCGGGGCAGGGCATCGACTTCGACTGGCGCCAGGGCGGTGAGCTGAGCGAGGCGGACTGGGACTTCGTCTACCAGTGCTACGCCAACACCTACCAGGTGCGCGGCCAGGCGCCGTACCTGACGCGCGCCTTCTTCAGCCTGCTGGCCGAACGCATGCCCGACGCCATCCGCGTGGTGCTGGCGCGCCAGCGCTCGCGTCCGGTGGCCATGGCCTTCAGCCTACTCGGCGGCGGCTCGCTCTACGGCCGCTACTGGGGCTGCCTGGCCGAGTTCGACCGGCTGCATTTCGAGACCTGCTTCTACCAGGGCATGCAGCTGGCCATCGACCAGGGCCTGGCCCGTTTCGATGCCGGTGCGCAGGGCGAGCACAAGCTGATCCGCGGTTTCGAGCCGGTGATCACTCGCTCCTGGCATTACCTCTGCCATCCCGGCCTGCGCGCCGCGGTGGCGGATTTCCTCGCCCAGGAACGCCCCGGCGTGCTGGCCTATGCCGAGGACGCGCGGCGCTACCTGCCCTATCGCCAGGGCTGAGGGCGTTAGCGCTGGCCGGCTCGAACGGCCGTTCGCCGGAAGTTCCCCGGGCTGGAGCTTTCTGTAAAAACTCCAGAGCTTTTTGCAAGAAGCCCGCGCCGCTCTGCCACTAAATTCCGCCCTTCACTTTTCGTCACGACCGTTTTCCGGCCGCGCCCATTGGTCAGACCAGCGATGCTGAGCTAGACCGATAACAGCGGCCAGCACGGTGGTGGCGCGATTCGGTGGCCGCAGGCGTCAGCCAGGGAGGTCAGGGAGGGTGCCCAGGCACTTGCCGATGCAGTGACGATGCGGTGGAGATCCCACAGCGCCGGTTTCTGCCCTTGCCTGTGCCCGCCAATGCGCCGGTGCGACGAGTGACAGAGAGCGGAGCCCGGCACTCGCCACGAGCGGGTGCGTTTTGCCAATCAGGGCATGGGCGGTCGCCGATGCCCGATAACAACAAACGAGAGGGGAGCCCCCCAATGACAGCTAGTACTCCAATGCTCGTCACCTTCGTGGTGTACATCGCAGCCATGGTGCTGATCGGCCTGGTCGCCTATCTGCGCACCAAGAACCTTTCCGACTACATCCTCGGCGGCCGCAGCCTCGGCAGTTTCGTTACCGCGCTGTCCGCCGGTGCCTCCGACATGAGCGGCTGGCTGCTGATGGGCCTGCCGGGCGCCATCTTCATCGCCGGTATCTCGGAAAGCTGGATTGCCATCGGCCTGGTCATCGGTGCCTACCTCAACTGGCTGTTCGTCGCCGGCCGTCTGCGCGTGCAGACCGAGCACAACGGCAACGCCCTGACCCTGCCGGACTACTTCACCAACCGCTTCGAAGACAACAGCCGCATCCTGCGCATCTTCTCCGCCGTGGTGATCCTGGTGTTCTTCACCATCTACTGCGCCTCCGGCGTGGTCGCCGGTGCCCGTCTGTTCGAGAGCACCTTCGGCATGAGCTACGAGACCGCACTGTGGGCCGGCGCCGCCGCCACCATCGCCTACACCTTCATCGGCGGCTTCCTCGCGGTGAGCTGGACCGACACCGTGCAGGCCACGCTGATGATCTTCGCCCTGATCCTCACCCCGATCGTGGTGCTGATCGCCACCGGCGGCGCCGATGCGACCTTCGCCGCCATCGAGCTGAACGACGCCACCAACTTCGACATGCTCAAGGGCGCCACCTTCGTCGGCGTGATCTCGCTGATGGCCTGGGGCCTGGGCTACTTCGGCCAGCCGCACATCCTGGCGCGCTTCATGGCCGCCGAGTCGGTGAAGGCCATTCCGGCCGCACGCCGCATCTCCATGACCTGGATGATCCTGACCCTGGCCGGTGCCGTGGCCGTCGGCTTCTTCGGCATCGCCTACTTCGCCGCCCACCCGGAACTGGCCGCCCCGGTCGCCGAGAACCCGGAGCGGGTGTTCATCGAGCTGTCCAAGCTGCTGTTCAACCCCTGGATCGCCGGCATCCTGCTGTCCGCCATCCTCGCCGCGGTGATGAGCACCCTGAGCTGCCAGCTGCTGGTGTGCTCCAGCGCCCTGACCGAGGACTTCTACAAGGCCTTCCTGCGCAAGAATGCCAGCCAGCTCGAGCTGGTCTGGGTCGGCCGCGCCATGGTGCTGCTGGTGGCGCTGATCGCCATCTGGCTGGCCGCCAACCCGGAAAACCGCGTCCTGGGTCTGGTGTCCTACGCCTGGGCCGGCTTCGGCGCCGCCTTCGGCCCGGTGGTGATCCTCTCCCTGGTGTGGAAGGGCATGACCCGTAACGGCGCCCTGGCCGGCATGCTGGTCGGTGCCACCACGGTGATCGTGTGGAAGAACTGGATCGGTCTGGGCCTGTACGAGATCATCCCGGGCTTCATCCTCGCCACCCTGGCAATCCTGATCTTCAGCCGCATCGGCAACGGCCCGAGCAAGGCGATGCTGCAGCGCTTCGACGAAGCCGAGAAGGAATACCAGTCGGTCTGATCCCCTGGCAGTGACGACACAGGCGGTGGTTGCCTCGGCAACCACCGCCTTTTTTATGCCTGCGCAACATGACGCCCGGCCATCGTTCCGGCCGCCGACTGGCTATGCTTAGGCCTGAGTTCCCTATGACAGGGGCCGCTTTCCTTCAGTCGCGCGGAGGGCGCGGGCATGGCCAACGGTTTACTCGGCGTCGGCGAGGCCGCGCCCTGGTTCGTCTGTCCCACGCAGAGCCGGCAGCGCTTCGTGTTCGACACGGTCGGCGGGCGCTACATCCTGCTGTGCTTCTTCGCCTCGGCCGCCGAGCCCGCCAGTCAGGCGCTGCTGGCCGGGCTGAACGAGCAGCGCCAGCGCTTCGACGACCTCAACCTGGCCTTCTTCGGCGTCTCCGTGGATGCCGACGACGCGCGCCTGCAGCGCGTCGCCGAGTCGCTGCCGGGGGTGCGCTACTTCTGGGACTTCGACCGCCAGGTCAGCCGCCTGTACGGCGCCTGCCGCGAGGACGGCCGCTACCAGCGCGTCAGCTACGTGCTCGACCCCATGCTGCGGGTGCTGGCGGTGCTGCCCTTCGCCGGCGAGGTGGCGGCGCACCTGCAGGCGCTGACACAGGTGCTGGACAGCCTGCCGCAGATCGGCGCGCCCTGCCGCGCGGCGTTCCAGGCACCGGTGCTGGTGCTGCCGCGGATCTTCGAGCCGAGCCTGTGCCGCGAGCTGATGGACTACTACCGGGCGCGCGGCGGCGAGCCGTCCGGCTACATGCAGGAGATCGACGGCAAGACCGTGCAGGTGATCGGCCAGACGCACAAGAGTCGGCGCGACTGCCTGGTGGAGGACGAGACGTTGCGCGCGGCCTGTCGCCAGCGCATCCACCAGCGCCTGGTGCCGCAGATCGAGCGCGCCTTCCAGTTCAAGGTTTCACGCATGGAGCGCTACCTGATCGGCTGCTACGACGCCGAGGAAGAGGGGCACTTCCGCCCGCACCGCGACAACACCACCAAGGGCACGGCGCATCGCCGCTTCGCCGTCTCGCTGTTTCTCAACAGCGGCGAGTACGAGGGCGGCTGGTTGCGCTTTCCCGAGTTCGGCGCGGCGCTGTACAGCGCGCCGCCGGGCGGCGCCGTGGTGTTCGCCTGTTCGCTGCTGCACGAGGCGCTGCCGGTGACCCGCGGGCGGCGCTTCATGTTCCTGCCGTTTCTCTACGACGAGGCGGCCAAGCAGATCCGCGAGGCCAACCTGGGCTTTCTCGAGGAGGGTGTGCGCGCCGCCGACGCGCCGGGCGAGCAGCCGGCGGCGAGTGGTTAGCAGGCTTTCGCCGGCGGCCGCCTTTGGCTAAGGTGGCGGCCCCGATTCCCCGAACCCGCACAGGCTGCCCCATGACCGCGAAAGACCCGCTCCACGGCCTCACCCTGCAGGCCATCCTCAGCGCCCTGGTGGAGCGCCTGGGCTGGGACGGCCTGGCCCGGCACATCGATATCCGCTGCTTCAAGCACGAGCCGAGCCTCAAATCGAGCCTGGCCTTCCTGCGCAAGACGCCCTGGGCGCGGGCCAAGGTCGAGGCGCTCTACCTGCAGCAGTTCAAGGATCGGGCCTAGGCGCGCGCCGCTCCCTGTCTCCGATCCGGATTGCATCCGGGCGACGTGCTGGCGCTGTGCAAGAACAGCTGTGAATCCCCAGGCCGCCGCCTAGTTCAAACCCAGCCCCAGCGCCTGCAGGGCCTGGCGGTAGCTGCTGCCGGCCATGCGCAGGCCGTTGTTGTGGTTGGCGCCGTCGATCAGCAGCAGCTGCTTAGGCTCGCTCGCCGCGGCGTACAGCGCCTCGCTGAAGCGGGCGGGGATGAAGCGGTCGTCGCGGCCGTGGGCGATCAGCACCGGCATCCCCACCTCGGCGATCTTGCTCAGCGAGTCGAACTCCTGCGACAGCAGCCAGTGCACCGGCAGGCGCGTGCGGGTCACCGCGGCGGCGACATCCGCCAGGTTGGTGAAGCTGGATTCGACGATCAGCCCGCCGGCCTGCGCCGTTGCGTCCGCCTCGGCCAGCTCGCGGGCCAGGTGGATCGCCACCGCGCCGCCGAGGGAATGGCCGTAGATCAGGCGTTTGGCCGGCTCCGGCTGCAGCCTGGTCAGATGCTGCCAGGCGATGCGCGCGTCCTGGTAGACGCTGCGCTCGGAGGGCAGCTGGCCGCGGCTCTGGCCGAAGCCGCGGTAGTCGACGGCCAGCACGGCAAAACCCATGGCGTGCAGCTGCTCGATGCGAAACAGCTGGCCGGTGAGGTTCCAGCGCGAGCCGTGCAGGTACAGCAGGGTCGGCGCATCGGCGCGCGCGGCCGGCCACCACCAGGCGTGCAGGCTTTCCTCGGCCGTCAGCTGCGGCGACTGCAGCTGCACCTCCTCGATGCCGGCGGGCAGGCCGCTGAACCAGCGCGCGGTGCCCGGCTCGATGCGAAACACCAGCTCGCGCTCGGTCTGCTCCAGCTTGGCGCAGCCGATCGGCAGCAGTACCAGCAGGCAGGCCAGGGTGAACAGGCTCAGGCGCCGGCGGCGCAGCAGGGCGATCCAGGATGGGGACATGGCGGCTCCAGGCAAAGGTCCTAGGCTAAACGGACTCTGCAGCCATGGACTGCTCGTTCGTCGCCCGGTTGCCTTCGCGCTGGTTACCGGGTGTTACCGCCAGCTGATCTGCGGCGCGCTCTGCGGCGCCTGGCACAGGGTGGCGCTGCCCGGCTCCAGGTAGGGCGCGAGGATCGGCGCCATGCCCTTGAGCACCTGCACCGGCAGCGCCGAGGTGAAGGTGAATTTCTCCGCCTCGCGGCCGGGGACGAAGGCGGTGAGGGTGCCGTAGTGGCGCGGGCCGAGGAAGAACACGAAGGTGGCGGTGCGGTTCATCGCCCGCGAGCTGAGCACCCGGCCGCCGGCGCCGACGCTCTCGATGCGGTTGTCGCCGGTGCCGGTCTTACCGCCGAGGGTCAGGCTGCGCCCGTCCTGCAGCAGGAAGCTGCCCTGCAGGCGCCGCGCGGTGCCGCCTTCGACCACCTGCGACAGCGCGCCGCGCAGCGCCGCGGCGACTTCCGAGGACATCACCCGCTTGGCGCCGCGGGTATTGCGCTCGACGCGCGTCTCGTAGGGGGTGGCGGCGGCGAAGTGCAGTTCCTCGATGCGCAGCACCGGCTGGCGGATGCCGTCGTTCTGGATGATGCCCATCAGCTCGGCCAGCGCCGCCGGGCGGTCGCCGGAGCTGCCGATGGCGGTGGCCAGTGACGGCACCAGATGGGCGAAGGGATAGCCGAGGTTCTGCCAGCGCCGGTGGATGTCGGAGAAGGCCTCCACCTCCAGCATGATGCGGATACGGCTGTCGCGGGCGCTCTTGTGCCGGCTGCGAAACAGCCAGCCGTAGACCTCCTGGCGCTCGTCGACGCTGGCGGCGACGGCGTCGCCGAAGCCGGCCTGCGGGTTCTCGATGAGAAAGCCCAGCAGCCACAGCTCCAGCGGGTGTACCCGGGCGATGTAGCCCTGGTCCGGCAGGCTGTAGGCGCCGGGGCCGTAGTCCAGGTAGAGGCGGGCGATGCGCTGGTCGGTCAGTTTTTCCTGCGGTACCTGGGCACGCAGGAAGGCGGCGAAGGTGGCCTCGTCGGCCTGCGGCATCAGGTAGCGGTGCACCGCGGCCAGGCGTACCGAGGTCTGCCGCAGGCCGCTGAGGAAGGTTTCCAGGCGCTGCTGCTCCGCCTGGCCCTGGTACTTGCGCCAGAAGCGCAGGAGAAAGGTGCGCCCCTCGCGGTCGGCGAAGCTGCGCAGGTATTCCTCGCGGCGCGGGTCCTTGTCGTCCTTGAGCAGCTCGGCGCTGCTCTGGTAGGTGCTGTAGCGCACCAGGTCGCGCATCAGGCGGATGAACGGCAGGTTGATCGACTCGCGCAGGGACTCGCGCAGGGTCGGGATGCGGCCGTTGTCCTCGCGGCGGAAGTTGCCGAAGGTGTGCAGGCCGCCGCCGGTGAAGAAGCGTTCGTGCGGGCTGGCGGAGTACTTGCGCTCCAGCGCCGCGTCGAGCATGGCCGGCAGACTGGCGCCGGGGTTGCCGCGCAGGTAGTCGATCGCCCAGCGGCTGAGGTTGTCCTGTGGGGCTATGTCCAGCGCGCGCAGCTCCTCGACGCTCTTGCCGGCATGCCGCTGGTGCAGCTCGGCGATCATCTCCAGGTAGGTGGCCAGCACCCGCAGCTTGGCGGTGGAGCCCAGCTCCAGCTTGCTGCCCTCGTTGATGTCGAACGGCTGGTCGGTGCTGTCGGTCTGCACCCGCACCCGGCTGCCGGTGGCGGTGCGCTCGAACAGGGTGAAGCTGTAGCGCACCTCGGCGGTCTTTTCCGGCGACAGCAGGCGCTCGCCGAACAGGCCGATCTGCCCGGCGAACTCCGGCTCGGCCAGGCGCTGCAGGTAGGCGCTGGCCTGCTGCTGCAGGTCGCGCTGCAGGGTGCTGCGGGCGGCCAGGTCGAGGCGGTCGAGGTCGTACAGCGGCATGCCCAGCAGGTTGGACAGGCGCGAGCGGGCCACGCTGATGCCCTTGTCGCTCTCCACCGGACGCAGGTTGGGTTCCAGCTGCCAGTCACGGTAGCGCAGTTTCTGCGCCAGGGCGGCGTCGCGCAGGGCGCCGTCGATCAGCCCGCCACCGGCCAGCAGGCGGATATGGCTGTCGGTCAGCGCCTCCATCTCCTTGCGGCCCTGGGCCAGGTAATAGGATGGGCGGCGCTGGGCGATCATCAGCGACAGCACCTGGCGCAACGCCAGACCGCGTTCGGCCAGGCTGGCCTCGGGGGTACGGGCCGGGTCGAGCAGGGCGTTGCTGCGCTCGAAATCGGCGCCGTACCAGATGCGCAGGCCGTCGGCCAGGCCGTGCACCTCGCCGTGCCCCGGCGCGGCGGACAGTGGCACGCTGTTGAGGTAGTCGCGCACGATGTTCCGCCGCGCCTCCAGGGTCTGCGGGCCCTGCTGATAGGCGCGCACGCTGGCGGAAATCATCTGCCGCAGCTTTTCCCCGGCCGACAGGGTCAGGCCGTCGGGCGAGTGGCGGTATTTCTCCAGCTGGGTGGCCAGGGTGCTGCCGCCGGCGGACTGATCCTGCACGTCGAGCAGCTTGCCCAGCTGCGACAGCGCCGCCATGGCGAAGCGCGGCCAGTCCACCGCCGGGTTGGCCAGCGGCTGCTCGCTGTCGAGCAGGTGACGGTTCTCGATGAACAGCAGGCTGCCCACCACCAGCGGCGGGATGGCGGCGAAGTCGGCATAGCCCTGCTGTGGGTAGCGGAACTGGTAGAACGGCGTGCCGCGGCAGTCGGCGATGCTCAGGCCGCTTTGGCTCTTCTCGACGAACGGCGGGAAGAAGCCGCGGCGGCTATAGGCCATCAGCGCCGGGGAAAAACGCGCCTGCTCGCTGATCAGGAAGTCGCGCTGCTGCAGGCGCTCGAGCATCAGCGGCAGGTAGGCGTAGCCCTGGCGCTTGTCGAACGGCCCGTCGCTCGGGTAGACGATGGCCGGGCTCGGCCCGGGCTCGACGCGATAATTCAGGCTGGCGGCGTAGCGGCTCAATTCGCGGGCCTGGAAGTGCGCACTGCGCAACTCGAAGGCGAGCAGGGCGGCGGCGAGCAGCAACAGCAGCGGCACCAGCAGGTAGGGCAGCAGGCGCCAGCGCCGCGACGGCGGACCCGGCGTCGGTTCGGTCGCCGCGATAGCGTCCGACGCAAGGTCGCGCTGCTGAGGATCGGATTGCCATAATGCGCCCATAATCCACCGGCCTGGCCTGTCAGCTCACGGAAATCCCCCGGGTGAGCGCCGCCAGAAGGCGGGTCACCGCGTTTGCCTGATATCAGCTTAGACGCTGGCGCAGCGTCTAGAATCCACTCCACCGCAAAAATGCAGGAAACCGCCATGCAGCGCGATCATCGAGAACAGCTTCAGCAGAGCTGGCAGGCCAACGCCGATGCCTGGGCTGCCGCGGTGCGCGAGCAACGCATCGAGAGCCGGCGGCTGGTCACCGATGCGGCGATTCTCCAGGCGGTGCTGGCCCTGGCGCCCAAGCGGGTGCTGGATATCGGCTGCGGCGAGGGCTGGCTGTGCCGTGGCCTGGCCGAGCACGGCATCGAACCGGTCGGCGTGGATGCCTCGGCGCCGCTGATCGAGGCGGCCCGCGCCGCCTGCGATGGACGCAGCCAGTACCGGGTCTGCGGTTACGCCGAGCTGGACAGCCAGGCCGAGGCGCTGGGCCGTTTCGAGGTGCTGGTGTGCAACTTCGCCCTGCTCGAGGAGCCGCTGCAGCCGCTCCTGCACAGCCTGCACGGGCTGCTGGCGCCGGGCGGCAGCCTGCTGATCCAGACCCTGCACCCCTGGCGCGCCAGCCACGGCGAGGCCTATCGCGACGGCTGGCGGGTGGAGGACTTCGCCGGTTTCGGCGAGGGCTTCCAGGCCCCCATGCCCTGGTTCTTTCGCACCCTGCAGTCCTGGCTGACGCTGATCGGCGAGACCGGCTGGCGCCTGGAGTGGCTGCAGGAGCCGCTGCACCCGGAGAGCGTGCAGCCGGTATCGCTGCTGTTGCTGCTCAAGCCGCTCTGAGCATGGAGTTGTTGCTGAACCTCGACGTGCCGGACCTGGTGGCGGCCGAGGCCTTCTATACCCGAACGCTCGGCCTGCGCGTCGGGCGCCGGTTGTTCGCGGGCAGCGTGGTCGAGCTGCTGGGGGCCGCGGTGCCGCTCTATCTGCTGCACAAGGCGGCGGGCAGCGGGCCTTTCGCCACGGCGAGGACGGGGCGCGACTATGGCCGCCACTGGACACCGCTGCATCTGGATGTCGTCGTCGACGACCTGGACGTCGCCCTGGCGCGGGTCCTGGCTGCCGGCGCGCGTCAGGAGGGCACGATCAGCGAACAGGCCTGGGGCCGGCTGGCGTTGCTCAGCGACCCCTTCGGCCACGGTTTCTGCCTGCTGCAATGGCGCGGCGACGGCTATGCGGAGGTGTGCGATGAAAGAGTGCAATGACGGTAACCGATTGATTCCCTGCCTGCGTTATCGTGATGCCCCGGCGGCAATCGACTGGCTGTGCCGGGTGTTCGGCTTCGAGGCGCAACTGGTGGTACCCGACGCGCAGGGCGGTATCGCCCACGCCCAACTGCGCCGGGGGCACGACCTGCTGATGCTCGGCTCGCCGGCCGACTCGCCCCACGGCCGGCGCATGCGCCAACCGGACCAGGCCGCTGGTTGTACCCAGTGCCTGTACCTGGTGGTGGAGGACGCCGATGCCCTGTATGCCCGGGTTCAGGCGGCCGGGGTGGAGGTGGTCATCGAGCTGCGCGACGAGGACTATGGTGGGCGCGGCTTCACCTGCCTGGATATCGAAGGGCATCTGTGGAGCTTTGGCACCTATGATCCCTGGCGGTCATGAACAGGAGGAGCAGTGACGATGCGTACGCTTGAGTTGGCCGGCACCCGGGTGCCGGTGATCGGCCAGGGCACCTGGCACATGGGCGAGGATCGCCGCCAGCGGACGCGCGAAGTGGCGGCCCTGCGCGAAGGCCTCGAGCTCGGCCTGCGGCTGATCGACACCGCGGAAATGTACGGCGAGGGCGGCGCCGAGGAGGTGGTCGGCGAGGCCATCGCCGGGCGCCGCGAGCAGGTCTTTCTGGTCAGCAAGGTCTATCCGCACAACGCCAGCCGCCAGGGCGTGCAACAGGCCTGCGAACGCAGCCTGCGGCGCCTGGGTTGCGAGCGCATCGACCTCTACCTGCTGCACTGGCGCGGCCAGCACCCCCTGCAGGAGACGGTCGCGGGCTTCGAGCGCCTGCGCGAGCAGGGCAAGATCGGCGCCTGGGGTGTGTCCAACTTCGATCTGGACGACCTGATCGAGCTGGACGAGGCGGCTTGCGCCGCCAACCAGGTGCTGTACAACCTCGAGGCGCGCGGCATCGAGTACGACCTGCTGCCCTGGCAGCGCCGCGCCGGCATGCCGCTGATGGCCTATTGTCCGCTGAGTCAGGCCGGCGCCCTGTTGCGCGAGCCGGCGCTGAGCGAAGTGGCCGCGCGGCATGCCGCCACGCCGGCCCAGGTGGCGCTGGCCTGGACCCTGCGCCAGGGCGGGGTGATCGCCATTCCCAAGGCCGTGGAGGCCGCGCACCTGCGCGACAATGCCGCGGCGGCTGCGCTGGTGCTGAGCGAGCACGATCTGGCCCTGCTCGACGCGGCCTTTCCTCCGCCGCAAGGCAAGCAGGGCCTGCAGATGGTCTAGGCGCAGGGCGCGCGCTAAGGCTTGACGTACCAGTAGTCGTACCAGAAGCCCATGACCTTGGCCGGGTATTTCAGCTGGCCGAGGCTGCCGTTGTAGCGGGCCAGGGCGCGGCTGAGATTGCCGTTCTCGCGCTTGAGGTAGTAGGCCAGGATGGTGCAGCCGTAACGCAGGTTGGTGGCGTTGTCGGTGAGGTTGTCCTGCGGCCGGCCCAGTTCGGCCTTCCAGAAGGGCATCACCTGCATCAGCCCCTGGGCGCCCACTGAAGAAATGGCGAAACGGTCGAAGTGGCTCTCGGCGTGGATCAGGGCGATCACCAGGTCCGGACGCAGCCCGGCCTTGCTCGCCTCGGCGTGCACCAGGCGCAACAGCGTCAGGCGCTGCTGGTCGTCGGGGATATAGCGGGTCAGGCGGGTGGACATGTCCAGCAGCCAGACCTCGGCATCGAAGCGGTCGGCGAAACTGTCGGCCTGGCTCACCGTGCGTTGCAGCAGTTCGCGCAGTTCCGGCTCGGGCGCCTGGCGCAGGTTGGCCTCGGCGGCACTGACGGCCAGCAGCAGCGCCGCCAGCAGCAGTCGAGGCAGGGGCACAGGCGCCTCAGTTCACCACGGGATCGGCGGCCAGGCGGCCGGCGTCTTCCAGCAGGGCCTTGAGGAAGGCTTCCTGCAGTTCCGGGTCGTTGCGGGTCAGTTCGATCAGGCTCTGCTCCAGCTCGCTGGCTTCTTCTTCCAGGCCCAGGTCGGACAGGCGCTTGACCCGGTGCACCCACTGCGCCACGTCGTCGTCCTCGAGGTCATCGAAGATCAGGTCGTGGGCCTCGCGCAGCTTGCCGCGCAGGGTGTGGCTGACCAGCAGGCTGGCCTCGGCGCGGGTCTCGTCGCGGTCGTCCTCGACGCTGAGCAGGAGCATGCCGAGGCGGCCGATATCCTGTTCGGTAAAGGGGCTGTCCAGCAGGTTCAGGCGCAGCACGCCGCTGCGGTCGGTGAGCAGCTCGAAGCTCTGCTCGCCGGCCAACACCCGCACCGGACGTTCGGCCCAGGGCAGGCTGGAATATTCCATGCGGCGATCCTGCTGGACCTCTTCGATGCTCGCCAGGTTCTGCTCGGCGCGGCCGTTGGACTCGACGTTCATGAAGGGGTTGAGCCCGGCCATGCCGTAGCTGATCCAGTCGCGCGTCGCGCTGTCCGGCAGGCTGCCGAGCAGTACCACGTTGAGCACGTTGGCGCCGATCCCGGCGACCACCGCCACCGCGCCCAGCGGCACCTCGTACAGCTCGCGCCAGGGCTGGTAGGGGGTGTAGCGGTCGTAGCGGCGGGTGACCTCGAAGGCGGTGACCTCGAAGTTCTTCTGATCATGCACGCGCACCCGGCGCTGGGGCAGTTCCAATACCTTTGGCTCGCCCACGTCGATCTGCAGCTGGTGATCCAGCAGTTTGCGTTCGACGCGCTCCTCGTGCTCGCTGCGCTGCGGCAGCTGGTTGGCGCAGCCGCTGAGGAAGAGGGCGCCGCACAGGGCGGCGCCGATGAGGCGAAGGCTGTTGCTCGTGTGCATGATGTCTCGGTGCGGCGTGATCAGCGGCTGATACGGGCTTGCAGGAAGGGCAGGATGTCGGCCAGCGGCACGGCCTGGGCTTCGGTCTCGGCGCGGCTCTTGTATTCCAGGTTGCCGTCGGCCAGACCGCGGTCGCTGACCACCACGCGGTGCGGAATGCCGATCAGCTCCATGTCGGCGAACTTGATGCCGGGGCTGGTCTTCTTGTCGCGGTCGTCCAGCAGCACCTCGAAACCGGCGGCGGTCAGCTCGGCGTAGAGTTTGTCGGTGGCCTCGCGGACCTGCTCGGTTTCGTAGCGCAGCGGCACCAGGGCGATGTGGAAGGGCGCCAGGGCGTCGTTCCAGAGGATGCCGCGCTCGTCGTTGTTCTGCTCGATCGCGGCGGCCACCACGCGCGACACGCCGATGCCGTAGCAGCCCATGGTCAGGGTGACCGGCTTGCCGTTCTCGCCCAGGACCTGGCAGTTCATCGCCTCGCTGTACTTGGTGCCGAGCTGGAAGATATGCCCGACTTCGATGCCGCGTTTGATCTCCAGGGTGCCCTGGCCATCCGGGCTGGGGTCGCCGGCGACCACGTTGCGCAGGTCGGCCACCGCCGGCAGCGGCAGATCGCGCTCCCAGTTGACGCCGAAGTAGTGCTTGTCCTCGATGTTGGCGCCGGAGGCGAAATCGCTCATCAGCGCCACGCTGCGGTCGACGATGCAGGGGATCGGCAGGTTGACCGGGCCCAGCGAGCCGGGGCCGGCACCGATGGCGGCGCGAATCTCGGCTTCGCTGGCCATCTGCAGCGGGCTGGCGACCTGCTCCAGGTTGGCGGCCTTGATCTCGTTGAGCTCGTGGTCGCCACGGACGATCAGGGCGATCAGTTTGCCTTCCTCGGCAGCGTGCACTACCAGGGTCTTGATGGTCTTCTCGATGGCCAGGCCGAAGCCCTGCACCAGGGCGTCGATGGTCTTGGTGTCGGGGGTGTCGACCAGGCGCATCTCTTCGGTGGCGGCGCCGCGCGCTTGCTCGCGCGGGATGGCCTCGGCCTTCTCGATATTGGCGGCGTAGTCGGAGACGTTGCTGAAGGCGATATCGTCTTCGCCGGACTCGGCCAGCACGTGGAACTCATGCGAGCCGGTGCCGCCGATGGAGCCGGTATCGGCCTGCACCGGGCGGAAATTCAGGCCCAGGCGGCTGAACACGTTGCAGTAGGCCTGGTGCATGCGGTCGTAGGTTTCCTGCAGCGAGGCCTGGTCGGCATGGAAGGAGTAGGCGTCCTTCATGATGAACTCGCGGCCACGCATCAGGCCGAAGCGCGGGCGGATCTCGTCGCGGAACTTGGTCTGGATCTGGTACATGTTGATCGGCAGCTGCTTGTAGCTGTTCAGCTCGTTGCGCGCCAGATCGGTGATCACTTCCTCATGGGTCGGGCCGACGCAGAAGTCGCGCTCGTGGCGATCCTTCAGGCGCAGCAGCTCGGGGCCGTACTGCACCCAGCGGCCGGACTCCTGCCACAGCTCGGCCGGCTGGATGGCCGGCATCAGCACTTCCAGGGCGCCGGCGGCGTTCATTTCCTCGCGCACCACCTTCTCCACCTTGCGCAGCACGCGCAGGCCCATCGGCAGCCAGGTGTACAGGCCGGAGGCCAGCTTGCGGATCATGCCGGCACGCAGCATCAGCTGGTGGCTGATCACCACGGCATCGGAAGGGGTTTCTTTCAGGGTCGAGAGCAGGAACTGACTGGTACGCATGTTTGGCCGTTCTGTCGGTTGCTAGGGCTTGGAATAGGGCGGCATTGTACGGTGCCTGTACAGTGGCGTACAGGACGGGGCGCCGGCAGACCGGCCGCGTGCCTGCGCAACGACGGCGATAAGCGGGAGGTCGAGGTGGCGGGATTGACTGCGGGGGAGGTTCAGGCGCTGATTCGCGCGGGGCTGCCGATGGCCGAGGATATCGATCTGCACATCGACCGGCTGGACGGCGAGAGCGTGCTGGCGCGGGTGCCCTTTCAGGCCAAACTGGTGCGTCCGGGCGGCACCCTGTCCGGGCCGACCATTATGGCCCTGGGCGATGCGGCCATGTACGCCATGGTGCTGGGCCGCCTCGGGCGGGTGGAAATGGCGGTGACTTCTAACCTCAATATCAACTTCCTGGTCAAGCCCAGGCCGGTGGACCTGCTCGCCGAGGCGCGCATCCTGCGCCTGAGCCGCCGCCAGGCGGTGTGCGAGGTCTCGCTCTATTCGGCGGGCAATGAGGACGAGTTGGTGGCGCATGTAACGGGGACTTACGCGTTGCCGCTTTGAACGCTTCGGTTAATTGAAGTGCAAAGAAAAAGCCCGGCGAATGCCGGGCTTTTTTAACTAGCTATCGAATAACGCAGGAGTTACAGCACTTCCAGCGGGTATTCGACGATCAGGCGGAAGTCGTTCAGGTCGGAGCCGTATTCAGCGTTCTGCACGCTGTTGGCGCGCCAGATGGAGCTGCGGATGCGGAACGACAGGTCCTTGGCTGCGCCTTCCTGAACGACGTACTTGGTTTCGAAGTTGAACTCGTGTTCTTTACCTTCTTCATCGAAACCTTCGACGTCGATATTATCGCCGTAGATGTAGCGAGTCATGAAGCTCAGGCCCGGTACGCCGTACTCGGCCATGTTCAGGTCGTAGCGAGCCTGCCAGGAACGCTCGTCCTTGCGGTCGAAGTCGGAGTATTGAACCGAGTTGGCCAGCCAGATGGTGCCGCCGCCGTCCACGCCATAAGCATAGGCGGTGTCGCCGGAGGAGCGCTGGTGAGCGACGGTGAAGGTATGGGCGCCCAGCGAGTAAGCCGCTGCCAAGCTCCAGATCTTGTTGTCGACTTCGCCCGACAGTGCCTGGCCGTCATCCCTGGTGCGGTAGCCGTTGAAGTCGAAGTTCAGGGCCTGATCTTCTGCCAGCGGCAGGTTGTAATTCAGGTTGATGTACTGCTTCTTGAAGTGATCTTCGACGTCGGAAGCGTGAATGGCGCCGCTGAAGTTGTCGGTGAAGCTGTAGCTGGCGCCAACGATATTGGCTTCGGTCAGGGCGAAAGTGTCGCGATCGGTGCTGACCTGGCTGCTCATGGCGGTGAAGCGACCGGCGGTCAGTTCCAGGCCTTCGATTTCGTTGCTGGTGATCAGCGTGCCGGTGGTGGTTTCCGGCAGGATACGGCTGTCGTCGGTGCTGAACACAGGGCTGGCAGTGAACATGTTGCCGTGCTTCAGGACGGTGTCGGAAATACGGAACTTGACGGCGCCGCCGACTTCGGTCTGGGTATCGTCACCACGGCCGTCGCCAGTGGTGTCGAACAAGCCATTGCTGTGGCGGCCGCGGCCGCTGTCGAGCTTGATGCTGCTCAGGGAGTGAGCGTCGAAACCGACGCCTACGGTACCTTGGGTGAAGCCGGATTCGTACAGCAGGCGAATGCCCAGGCCGGTTTCTTCGCGATAACCATTCTTGGCGCCGGTGACGCTGTTGAAGTTTGCGCCGCCATTCTTGAAATCGCGGTTCATGTACAGAACGCGATTGAAGATGTTGAAGCTGCTGTCTTCAATGAAGCCGTTGGATTCGGACTGGCTGGACGCCACTGCCATTTGGGAAGTGCCCGCGGCTACTGCCAGGGCGATTACGCTCCACTTCATCACTTGCATCGTGATTGCTCCTTTGGTTTAGAAGAGTTGCGCTGCCCATCTAATTATTGTATGGGCGGCTCTTTCTTTTTGTGTCGGCGCTAACTTATAGCACGCAGCCAATGTTGGCGATAGTTGCAATCTATTCGTTGCGATTTCTTCACAGCAGTGTCGCAAAGGCTTATGAAGGATGTCGCAAATCTGTAGTTCTGCACTTGCGTCCCGTGGCGCCGACTGGTTCCGCGGTTTGAGTTGCCGGATACCGCTGTTATTGACCCGCTGCGCGGCGTGCCGAGCATTGCCCAAACCGATAGCAAAAGTCGTGCTCAAAACCCCAGTTCGGCGTTAAAAGCTCGCTTTTGCCGGCGGCCAGGGGCGCTTTGGCCCAGGCCGAGCCGGCTCCGCCGCGGGTTCGCCGTGGCCGCGTCGACGCATTGCTGCGGAGGCGGGGGAGGCGCCTTGAGGCCCTTGGCGGCCGCATCGGAAGCCGCGTGCGGTAACGTGCGACGGCGGTTATTACGGTAGGAAACAAAATGGTGCACGCCTGCGGTGCGCGTCGCGCCTAACTGCCTTGCGCTGGTGCGTGGCGGCGGGGTGAATTGTCGCCGCCGGCCACGTATGCTGCGCGCCCAGTGCGCCGAGCTGGTCCGGCGCTAAGCTTGGTTGATGGCTTGATGCGAGGAGAGTCGCCATGTTCGTCCTGGATTCGCGTTTGCAGCAGGACTGCCTGCTGATCGGGGACTTCCCCCTGTGTCGTCTGTTGCTGATGAACGATGCCCACTACCCCTGGTTCATCCTGGTGCCGCGGCGCGAGGAGGTCAGCGAGTTGTTCCAGCTGGATGCCGCCGACCAGACCCGGCTCTGGCAGGAAACCACCCTGCTGGCCGAGAAGCTCAAGGACACCTTCGCCGCGGACAAGATGAACGTGGCGACCCTGGGCAACCTGGTCAGCCAGCTGCACATGCACGTGATCGTACGGCGTCGCGAGGATGCCGCCTGGCCGGCGCCCGTGTGGGGTCGGCAGCCGGCGCAGCCCTACGCCGAGGATCAGGTGCAGCAGCTCAAGGACAAGCTGCGCCTGGTGCTGACCGAGGATTTCCAGTTCGCCGGAGAGGTGGCATGAGCCTCGAGGCGCGGGTCATGGAGCTGGAGAGCCGCCTGGCCTTCCAGGACGACACCATTCAGGCGCTGAGCGACGAGCTGGTCGAGCAGCACAAGCGTATCGAGCGCCTGCAACTGCAGTTGGCGGCCCTGGCGCGGCGTCAGGAAGAGTTGCACGGGCAGGCGGGCGTCGCCGAGGACGAGGCGCCTCCGCCGCACTATTAAAGAAACTCTGAATAGCCGTCATTCCCGCGCAGGCGGGAATCCAGAACCTGCGTAGTCCCTGGGCTCCCGCCTTCGCGGGAGTGACGATAGATGGCTTTTTCAGAATTTCCTTAAGGCCACAAAAAAGCCCGCGATGATCGCGGGCTTTTTTGTGGCTGCGAGGTTCAGCGCCGTGCGGGCGCGGCGGCGATCACGTCTTCGGCCTGCAGGCCCTTGTCGCGCTGCATCACCGAGAATTCCACGCGCTGACCTTCGACCAGTACGCGGTGGCCCTCGCCGCGGATGGCGCGAAAGTGCACGAAGATGTCTTCGCCCGAGTCGCGGGAGATAAAGCCGAATCCCTTGGAGGTGTTGAACCACTTGACCGTGCCGGTTTCGCGGTCGTCCTGCTCGCTGGTCGCGGCGTGCTGACCAGGTTGCGCGCGCGGGCTGCGTTGACTGCTCTGGCGCGGCTGCGGGCGCAGCTGGCTGGTCAGGTGCAGCAGGGTGGCGACGGCGGCGATCAGCAGGCTCAGCCAGATGGCGGGCTGGCCGCCGATATTCGGCAGCGGCGCGAGCAGGATCAGGCCCTGAACCACGGCGGCGAGGATCAGCAGGGCCGATGCCAGACCCTGCAGCTGCTGGCGGGCTGCGCCGAGGTTGAGCGCTTGCTGCGGCGCGAGCAGCAGGTTGAGCAGGCCGATCAGAGCCAGGTAGGGTGCGTCGGGGGTGGCGAGGAATGTGCCGGAAAAACTGGGAACGGCAGACAGCAGCAGGGCGGCAAACCCTGTCACAAGATGGGCAATCTTCAACATCTTCGATGAACTCACTGATTGAATGACGACTTAGGGTGCTGCGGAGGCGGCAAGTTCGCCGTGGCCAGCTGGACGGCCAGGGCGCGCGCCGATGTATTGCGTCGCGCGCGCCGCAGGACAAGAGCGCGGCGCGCGGGGCGTATTTAACAGCAAAGGCAGGGGCTTCTCAAATCAAGCGCTTAGCATGCTTTCGCCGGCGGCGGGGTGAACCTGGTTGCGGCCACTGCGCTTGGCCTGATAGAGCGCGTCGTCGGCGCGGGTGAGCAGGGCCTCGAGGGTGTCGCCGGCTTCGGCCAGGGCGAAACCGAAGGAGGCGGTGATGCTGTCGAGCACCTGGTCGGTGCGGCGCACCTTGACCCGCAGGGCCTGGATCTTGTGGCGCAGCTGCTCGGCGAAGTTGCGCACGCCGGCGAGGTCGGTGCAGCCGCGCAGCACCACGCAGAACTCCTCGCCACCGTAGCGGGCGGCGAAGGCGCGCGGCGGCAACAGCTCGCGCATCAGCTGGCCGACGTGCTGCAGCACGCGGTCGCCCAAGGGGTGGCCGTACTGGTCGTTGAACTGCTTGAAGTGGTCGATATCGAGAATCACCAGGGCCAGGCCCTCGTGCGATTCGTTCAGTGCCTGCTCCAGCAGGCGGGTGAAGGCGTGGCGGTTGAATACGCGGGTCAGGCTGTCGAGGGTGGCGGCCAGGTGCGCGCGCTCCAGCTGGCTGCGCAGGTGCTTGATCTCCTCCTGGGCGGCGCGCAGGCGATAGAGGAATTTTTCCTGCTGATCCTGCATCAGCTGGGTGCTTTCCTGCAGCTCGCTGAGCACGCTGGGCAGGTCGTCGATGATCGGCTCCTGCAGGGCGCTGAGTCCGTGGTTGAGACTGTGCTGGTAGTTCTGGCTGCCGATCACGCTGCGCGAGACGTCGCCTTCGATGTCGTCGACCAGCTCGATCACCTGTTGCTGGCCGGCGCGCGCCTCGTCCAGTTCGGCGCGGATGATGTAGTCGCGAAACAGCTTGACCGCGGTATCCGGCGGGAAGACGTCGAAATCTTCCACGGCCTTGTCCAGGCGGCGGTTGAGTTCCGGCTCGCTACCCTTGCTGTAGGTGTACCAGAGGGCGTAGTGCACCGGGTTGGGCGCGATGGCGTGGCGCATCATCAGCGGCACGGCCTGTTTCAGCAGGGCCGCCGCTTCGCGGGTGTCTTCCGGGTAGAGCTCGAGAATGCTGGGGGATTTGGGCGGCTGACTCATATGCGTCACGGAACTCGGTGGCGAATGGCCAGAGCATAGAACAGGCGGGGGTCGACTGCCTAATGAAAAGGCCCGGATCACCGGGCCTCGGGGCGGGTCATGCGGCGAGCAGGCTGCGCAGCATCCAGGCGGTCTTCTCGTGCACCTGCATGCGCTGGGTCAGCAGGTCGGCGGTGGGTTCGTCGCTGACCTTGTCCAGCAGCGGGAAGATGCCGCGTGCGGTGCGCACCACGGCCTCCTGGCCCTGCACCAGTTGCTTGATCATGTCCTCGGCGCTGGGCACGCCTTCCTCTTCCTTGATCGACGACAGGCGGGCGTAGGCGGCGTAGGTGCCCGGCGCCGGGAAACCCAGGGCACGGATGCGCTCGGCGATGGCGTCGACCGCCAGGGCCAGTTCGTTGTACTGCCCCTCGAACATCAGGTGCAGGGTGTTGAACATCGGGCCGGTGACGTTCCAGTGGAAGTTGTGGGTCTTCAGGTACAGGGTGTAGGTGTCGGCCAGCAGGCGCGACAGGCCTTCGGCGATGGCGGCGCGATCCTGTTCGGCGATTCCGATATTGATTTCCATAGGGTTTTCTCCTCTCAGGTGAGCCCGGGGTGTCGATCCCTTAGAGCCTGTTCACGATCTAGCGAGCTAGAGCCCTACAAGGCAAAAACAGGCGAGGAAGCGGAGTGTACTTTTGTACATGAGCATTCCGAGCTTGTTTTTAACGCCGTAGGGCCGACGCGCAGCAGATCGTGGATAGGTTCTCAGTGTTGGGCGGAGCCTAACACGGGACCACTCGGGGCAATCTTGGCTTATGTCAATGAAAGCCATGTTTAGAAGCTATCGATAGCTTGCGGTTCACTTTTTATGCAGAAGCTTGGCCAGCAGCCTGGGGTAGGCCGCCGGCAACAGGCGCTGGACGCGGTCGAGAAAGCGCGCGTCGCTGCCGATCAGGATGCGCGGCTTTCCGGCCTTGATCCCGGCGACTATCGCCTCGGCCGCCTGCGCGGCGCTGGTGCGCGCGAGCTTGTCGAAATTGTGGGCGGCGCGCTCGGCGTCCTGCGAACCGTCGATGCCACGGTAGAAGCGCGCGGAACGGGCGATATTGGTCTTGATCCCGCCGGGATGCACGCAACTGACCGCCACGCCGCGGCAGGCGACCTCCTGGCGCAGGGCCTCGGTGAAGCCGCGCACGGCGAACTTGCTGGCGTTGTAGGCGCCCTGGGTCGGCAGGCTGATGATGCCGAAGATGCTCGACAGGTTGACGATGTGCCCGCTGCCCTGTCGCAGCAGGTGCGGCAGGAAGGCCTTGCTGCCGTGCACCACGCCCCAGAAGTTGATGTTCATCAACCACTCGAAGTCGTCGTAGCCGAGCGCCTCGATGGTCTGCGACACGGCGACGCCGGCGTTGTTGACGATCAGGTCGGCGCCGCCATGTTCGGCCAGCACGCGGTCGGCGAAGGCGTAGACCTCCGCGCGCTCGGCGACGTCCAGGGCGTGGCAGCTGACGCGCGCGCCGCTGCCGCGCAGGGCCTCGGCGTTGCGTTCGAGCTGCGCCAGGTCGATGTCGGCCAGGGCCAGTTGGCAGCCTTCGGCGGCCAGGCGGGTGGCCAGGGCCTGGCCGATGCCGGAGGCGGCGCCGGTGATCACGGCGACCTTGCCGGAGAGAGAGTGCATGGTGGCTCCTTGCGCGCGATGGTTGTCCATGGAGGCCGGAGCTTAGCCACTCGGGGCGGGCCGGCACAACCGTTTCAGCCGTGGGCCAGGTTGGGGTTCTGCTGCAGGGTGCGGTTGAACACCTCGACCCAGTGCGCGCTGAACTGCTGGCCGGCGAGGTTGTTGATCTCCAGGATGGCGCGCAGCAGCGGGCGCTTGCTCAGGGTCTGGTGGGCGCGTTCGTGGGTGCGCGCGTCGAAGGCGTCGGCGATGTGCAGGATCAGCGCGCCGGGGCTGATCTCCGCCTCGCGCAGGCCCTTGGGATAACCGCTGCCGTCGGCGTGCTCCTGGTGCTGCAGGACGATCTCCATGGCCGGCGCCCAGTCCGGCATGCGCCTGAGCAGGTCGCCGGCCAGGCGCGGATGGCCCTGCATCAGGCGGCGTTCCTCGCGGCTCAGGTCGGCCTGCTTGTGCAGCAGCTGCAGCGACAGGAAGGCCATGCCCAGATCGTGCAGGCAGACCGCCGCCGCCAGCTGTTCCGGGCGCTCGGCCAGGCCGCCCTGGGCGTTGACGCTCAGGCTCAGGTCGAGCAGGCGCAGGTTGCGTCCTTGCCAGTAGCGCGAGCGCTGCTCGGCGGCCTGGGTCAGGGCAGCGAAGAACTGCAGGTCAGGGTGTGCGGCGATGCCGTGGTGGGCCAGCAGGGCGTCGGTCTGGCTCTGCAGCGGCGCGGGCGGGGCTTGCAGGTGGGTGCTGGGGTCCAGTCGCTGCAGCAGCTGGCGGCGGATTTCCCCCCTGCTGGCTCGCCGGCGCCATGGCCAATGCCTGCAGGGCCTGGCACAGCTGGTCGAGCTGGGCGGCGCCGAGGCGTGCGTTCGGGCCGCCGAGGGCCTGGTCGATCAGGGCGCGCAGGTGGTCGAGGGTCAGCAGCAGGATGTCGCCGAGCAGGCTGTCGAACGCCAGGCGTTCCTCGCGCAGGGTGCCGAGCACGTCTTCCATGGCCTGCGGCAGCGGCATCAACGCATTGAGGCCGACGTAGCCGAGGTTGCCCTTGAGCGTGTGCACCAGGCGAAACAGCTCGCGCAGCCGCTCGCCGCTGCTGGGTGCGCGCTCCAGTTCGATCAGCAGTTGTTCGCAGCGCGGGAACTGCTCGGCGGCGTCCAGGCGAAAGTCATCCAGCAGGTCGCTGGAGAGGTCGGCGAGGCGGGGCAGGGGCATGGCGGTTCTCCGCGGCCAAGGCGCCCTTCATTATAGAAGCCATCCGCCGGGCGGCTGCGCCCCGGCGATTTACCCTATATAATCCCGCTCTTTTCAAGACGCGGCGCGCGGCTGGACGCTCGCCGCGGCGTGGCCTCTGTCCAGTGCGCAGGGCGCCGCCTGACCAATCCAAGACCTTTAGAGAAGCGAACCACGATCATGATGCGCAGCCACTATTGCGGCCAACTGAACGAGAGCCTGGATGGCCAGGAAATCACCCTTTGCGGCTGGGTGCACCGTCGCCGCGACCACGGCGGGGTGATCTTCCTCGACATCCGCGATCGTGAAGGCCTGGCCCAGGTGGTGTTCGACCCGGACCGCGCCGAAACCTTCGCCAAGGCCGACCGCGTGCGCAGCGAATACGTGGTCAAGATCACCGGCAAGGTGCGCCTGCGTCCGGCCGGTGCGGTCAACCCGAACATGGCCAGCGGCGCCATCGAGGTGCTGGGCTACGAGCTGGACGTATTGAACGAGGCCGAGACCCCGCCGTTCCCGCTCAACGAATACACCGACGTCGGTGAGGAAACCCGCCTGCGTTACCGCTTCATCGACCTGCGCCGTCCGGAGATGGCCGAGAAGCTCAAGCTGCGTTCGCGCATCACCTCGAGCATCCGCCGCTACCTGGACGACAACGGTTTCCTTGACGTCGAGACGCCGATCCTGACCCGCGCCACCCCGGAAGGCGCGCGCGACTACCTGGTGCCGAGCCGTACCCACCCCGGCAGCTTCTTCGCCCTGCCGCAGTCGCCGCAGCTGTTCAAGCAGCTGCTGATGGTGGCCGGCTTCGACCGCTACTACCAGATCGCCAAGTGCTTCCGCGATGAGGACCTGCGCGCCGACCGTCAGCCGGAATTCACCCAGATCGACATCGAGACCAGCTTCCTCGATGAAAGCGACATCATGGCCATCACCGAGACCATGGTGCGCAACCTGTTCAAGGAAGTGCTGGACGTCGAGTTCGGCGAACTGCCGCACATGACCCTGGCCGAAGCCATGCGCCGCTTCGGTTCGGACAAGCCGGACCTGCGCATCCCGCTGGAGCTGGTGGACGTGGAAGACCAGCTCAAGGACGTCGAATTCAAGGTGTTCGCCGGCCCGGCCAACGATCCCAAGTGCCGCGTCGCCGCGCTGCGCGTACCGGGCGGGGCGAGCATGCCGCGCAAGCAGATCGACGACTACACCAAGTTCGTCGGCATCTACGGCGCCAAGGGTCTGGCCTATATCAAGGTCAACGAGCGTGCCGCCGGGGTCGACGGCCTGCAGTCGCCGATCGTCAAGAACATCCCGCTGGACAACATCAATGTCATCCTCGACCGCGTCGGTGCAGTCGATGGCGACATCGTGTTCTTCGGCGCCGACAAGGCCAAGATCGTCAGCGAGGCCCTCGGCGCGCTGCGCATCAAGCTGGGCCACGACCTCAATCTGCTGACCTGCGAGTGGGCGCCGCTGTGGGTCGTCGACTTCCCGATGTTCGAGGAAAACGACGACGGCAGCCTGACCGCCATGCACCACCCCTTCACCTCGCCGAGCTGCAGCCCCGAGGAGCTGGAGGCCAACCCGGCCGCCGCCCTGTCGCGCGCCTACGACATGGTACTCAACGGCACCGAGCTGGGTGGCGGTTCGATCCGTATCCACGACAAGGCCATGCAGCAGACCGTGTTCCGCGTGCTCGGCATCAGCGAAGAGGAGCAACAGGAGAAGTTCGGCTTCCTCCTCGATGCGCTCAAATACGGCGCGCCGCCCCACGGCGGCCTGGCCTTCGGTCTGGACCGCCTGGTGATGCTGATGACCGGCGCCAGCTCGATTCGCGAAGTGATCGCCTTCCCGAAAACCCAGAGCGCCGCCTGCGTCATGACCCAGGCGCCGGGAATCGTCGACAACAAATCGCTGCGCGAGCTGCATATCCGCCTGCGCGAGCAGGCCAAGGCCGAATAAGCCTGTACAAGAAGCCTGGATTGCCAGGCTTCTTCGTTTTGGGGGCGCCCCCGGCAATTGTTCAATGAAAGAAACGGAGTGAGTTATGGCTGGTCATTCCAAATGGGCCAATATCAAGCACCGCAAGGGTCGTCAGGACGCCAAGCGCGGCAAGATCTTCACCAAGCTGATCCGTGAGCTGACGGTGGCGGCCAAGCATGGCGGGCCGATCCCGGCGGACAACCCGCGCCTGCGCCTGGCGGTGGACAAGGCGCTGACCGCCAACATGTCGCGCGAGGTGATCGATCGCGCCATCGCCCGCGGCGCCGGCAACAACGAAGCCGACAACGTCGTCGAGTTCAGCTACGAAGGCTACGCGCCTAGCGGCGTGGCGATCATCGTCGAAGTGATGACCGACAACCGCAACCGTACCGCCGCCGAAGTGCGCCATGCCTTCAGCAAGTGCGGCGGCAACCTCGGCACCGACGGTTCGGTGGCCTACATGTTCGAGCGCAAGGGTCAGCTCAGCTTCGCTCCCGGCGTGGATGAGGACGCCCTGATGGAAGCGGCGCTGGACGCCGGCGCCGACGACGTGGAGATGGGCGAGGACGGCTCGGCGCTGGTGTCCACCAGCTTCACCGAGTTCCACGCGGTCAACGAGGCGCTGGCGGCCGCCGGCTTCAAGGCCGACGAGGCGGAAATCGCCATGATCCCCTCGATCAGCGCGCCGATTGCCGATCTGGAAACCGCGCAGAAGGTGATCAAGCTGATCGACATGCTGGAAGACCTCGACGACGTGCAGAACGTCTACCACAACGCGGAAATCCCCGACGAAATCATGGATCAGTTGGGCTGAGCCATAGGGCAGGCCGTGAGCCGGAAGTCGCCGCGGGTACTTCCGGCTTTTTCATATCTGCCCGCCGGGCATCCGCTACTGGGTGACGGCGGCCCGTCGGCGCCCCTATACTCGCGCCCTGGATAAATAGACAGTGTGACGCCTGGCGCGTCATCGATGGATAACAGGCATGACGCTGATTCTGGGGATAGATCCCGGCTCGCGCATCACCGGCTACGGCGTGGTGCGCGATACCGGCCGCGGCTGCGAATACGTCGCCAGCGGCTGCATTCGCACCGGTGACGGGCCCCTGGCCGAGCGTCTGCAGATCGTCTTTCGTGGCGTCGGCGAGGTGATCCGCAGCTATGGGCCGGTGACCATGGGCATCGAACAGGTGTTCATGGCGCGCAACGCCGATTCGGCGCTCAAGCTCGGCCAGGCGCGCGGCGCCGCCATAGTCGCGGCGGTGGAGGCGGGGCTGGAGGTGGCCGAGTACACCGCCACCCAGGTCAAGCAGGCGGTGGTCGGCACCGGCGCGGCGGACAAGCAGCAGGTGCAGATGATGGTCATGCACCTGCTCAAGCTGACGCAGAAGCCGCAGATCGACGCCTCCGACGCCCTCGGCATCGCCCTGTGCCACGCCCACCATCGGCAGAGCCTGATTCCCCACGGCCTGGCCGGCGCCAAGCGGCGCGGCGGGCGCCTTCGTTTGTAATCTGATTAAAGGACAGCAGTGGTGATCGGACGTTTGCGCGGCACCCTGGCGGAAAAGCAGCCGCCGCATTTGCTTCTGGATGTAAATGGCGTCGGTTATGAGCTGGAAGTGCCGATGACCACCCTTTATCGTCTGCCCTCGGTGGGCGAGCCGCTGTGCCTGCACACCCACCAGGTGGTGCGCGAGGATGCCCATCTGCTCTACGGCTTCTTCGAGAAGCGCGAGCGCGAGCTGTTCCGCGAGCTGATCCGGCTCAACGGCGTCGGCCCCAAGCTGGCCCTGGCGCTGATGTCCGGGCTGGAGGTGGACGAGCTGGTACGCTGCGTGCGGGCCCAAGACACCGCGGCGCTGACCAAGGTGCCGGGCGTCGGCAAGAAGACCGCCGAGCGCCTGCTGGTGGAACTCAAGGACCGCTTCAAGGCCTGGGAAAGCATGCCGGCCATCGCCACCCTGGTGGTTGAACCTCGCGCCGGGGGGGCAGTCTCAAGCGCGGAGAATGACGCGGTGAGTGCCCTGATATCCCTGGGCTACAAGCCGCAGGAGGCCAGCCGGGCCGTGGCGGCCGTCAAGGAGGATGGTTTGACCAGCGAAGATTTGATCCGTCGCGCCTTGCGCGGCATGGCTTAGTGGAACTCTATCGATGATCGAAGCCGATCGCCTGATTACCGCCAGCCCGCGCGAGCGCGACGAGCAGCAGGATCGCGCCATCCGTCCGCTGAGGCTGGCCGAATACATCGGCCAGCCCGGCGTGCGCGAGCAGATGGAGCTGTTTATCCAGGCCGCCAGGGGCAGGGCCGAATCCCTCGACCACACCCTGATCTTCGGTCCGCCGGGCCTGGGCAAGACCACCCTGGCCAATATCATCGCCCAGGAAATGGGCGTGTCGATCAAGAGCACCTCCGGCCCGGTGCTGGAGCGCCCGGGCGACCTGGCCGCGCTGCTGACCAACCTGGAAGCCGGCGACGTGCTGTTCGTCGACGAGATCCACCGCCTCTCGCCCATAGTCGAGGAGGTGCTGTACCCGGCCATGGAGGACTTCCAGCTCGACATCATGATCGGCGAAGGCCCGGCCGCGCGCTCGATCAAGCTGGACCTGCCGCCCTTCACCCTGGTCGGCGCCACCACCCGCGCCGGCATGCTGACCAACCCGCTGCGCGACCGCTTCGGCATCGTCCAGCGCCTGGAGTTCTACGGCATCGACGACCTGGCGACCATCGTCACGCGTTCGGCCGGCATCCTCGGTCTGCCCATCGAAGAGCGGGGCGCCTACGAAATCGCCCGCCGCGCCCGTGGTACGCCGCGTATCGCCAATCGCCTGCTGCGCCGAGTGCGCGACTTCGCCGAGGTGCGCGGGCGTGGCCATATCACCCGCGACATCGCCGATCAGGCGCTGAACCTGCTGGACGTCGACGAACGCGGCTTCGACCACTCCGACCGCCGTCTGCTGCTGGCCATGATCGAGAAGTTCGACGGCGGCCCGGTGGGCGTCGACAGCCTGGCCGCGGCCATCAGCGAGGAGCGCCACACCATCGAGGACGTGCTCGAGCCCTACCTGATCCAGCAGGGCTACATGATGCGCACGCCGCGCGGGCGCGTGGTGACCCGTCATGCCTATCTGCATTTCGGCCTGAACCTTCCCAAGCGCCTCGGTGAGCAGCCGGGCGCGGATCTCTTCGCGGTGAGCGACGAATGACGAAAAAATTGTTACCAAGCCGGATTGGCAAGCAGCAGGGCGAGGACTAGAGTATGCGCGCGCAAAACGGAGTCCAGCCGTTCAGCCACCGTTGCCGGGTCTACTACGAGGACACCGACGCCGGCGGTATCGTCTACTACGTCAACTACCTCAAATTCATGGAGCGGGCTCGCACCGAGCGTCTGCGTGAACTGGGTTATGCCCAGTCGGCGCTGGCCGGTGAGGGCCTGTTGTTCGTCGTGCATTCGGCCGAGGCGCGCTATCACGCGCCGGCGCGGCTGGACGACGAGCTGACCATCAGCGCCGAGGTAATCGAATTGAACCGTGCCAGCCTGCGTTTTCGTCAACAGGTCAGGCGGGCCGCGGATGCTGTGCTGCTCTGCGAAGGGCAGTTCCTGGTGGCCTGTGTGCGCGCCGACAACTTGAAACCCCGGGCCATCCCCGAATCCCTGCGCCATGCGTTCGCCGGGGTGCAGGCGCCGGGCCTAATTGCAGCAGGAGAGTAAGCGTGGAAGCCAACGCCAACGCCGTTGACCATATGTCGATGTGGAGTCTGATCAGTAACGCCAGTCTGGTGGTGCAGTTGGTGATGCTCACCCTGGTGGCCGCCTCGGTCATTTCCTGGGTGATGATCTTCCAGCGCAGCAATGCCATTCGCGCCGCCAAGCGCGCGCTGGATGCCTTCGAGGATCGCTTCTGGTCCGGTATCGACCTGTCCAAGCTGTATCGCCAGGCCGGCAGCAACCCCGACCCGGATTCCGGTCTGGAGCAGATCTTCCGCGCCGGCTTCAAGGAATTTTCCCGCCTGCGCCAGCAGCAGGGCGTCGACCCGGATGCGGTGATGGATGGGGTGTCGCGTGCCATGCGCGTGGCCATCTCGCGCGAAGAAGAGAAGCTGGAAACCGCGCTGCCGTTCCTCGCCACCGTCGGCTCCACCAGCCCCTACATCGGCCTGTTCGGCACCGTATGGGGCATCATGAACTCCTTCCGCGGCCTGGCCCAGGTGCAGCAGGCCACCCTGGCCACCGTCGCCCCGGGCATCGCCGAGGCGCTGATCGCCACCGCCATCGGCCTGTTCGCCGCGATTCCCGCGGTGATCGCCTACAACCGCTTCGCCGCCCGCGGCGAAATGCTGATCGGTCGTTACTACACCTTCGCCGACGAGTTCCAGGCCATCCTGCACCGCAAGGTGCACACCTCGGACGACTAAGACGCGCGCATAGGATAGGTGTTAGCCATGGCGAGAATTCGCAACAGACGCAAACCGGTCGCCGAGATGAACGTGGTGCCCTACATCGACGTGATGCTGGTGCTGCTGGTCATCTTCATGGTCACCGCGCCCATGCTCAACCAGGGGGTCAAGGTCGATCTGCCCAAGGTCAGCAGCGAGGCGCTGCCGCAGGACAACAACGCCCAGGTGCTGACCATTTCCATCAAGGCCGACAAGACCTACTACTGGAACATGGGTAGCGAGGTGGACGTCGACACCGAGCAGGAGCGTGCCTCGACCCTGGAACAGATGACCCAGGCGGTGTCGGCGATCATTGCCGAGAACCGTCGTCAGGGTAAGCCGGTTCAGGTGTTCGTGCGCGGCGACAAGTCGGTCGACTACGGCACGGTGATGGCCGCCATGGGCGGTCTGCAGCAGGCCGACGTGGGCAACGTCGGATTGATTACCGAGGCGCCCTGATGCAGCACAGCGAGCGTTCGCCCTCGGAAAGCTACTTCTGGCCCGTGGTCTGGGCCGTGGGTCTGCACGTCCTGATGTTTGCCATGCTGTTCGTCAGCTTCGCCTTCAGCCCCGAGCTGCCGCCGGCACGCCCGGTGGTGCAGGCCACCCTGTATCAATTGAAATCGCAGAGCCAGGCCACCACCCAGACCACCCAGAAGGTGGCGGGCGAGGCGCAGAAGACCTCGGCGCCGCAGTTCGAGACCGAGCGTCTGGAGCAGAAGAAGGCCGAAGAGCAGAAGCTGGTCCAGGCCAAGGCAGCGGAACAAAAGAAAGCCGAAGAGGCTCGAAAGGCCGAGGCAGCCAAAGCCGAGGCGGCGAAGAAGGCCGAAGCCGAGAAGAAGGCCGCCGAGCAGAAACGCCAGGCCGACATCGCCAAGAAACGCGCCGAGGAAGAGGCGAAGAAGAAAGCCGCCGAAGAGGCCAAGAAGAAGGCCGCGGCCGAAGAAGCGAAGAAGAAGGCAGCCGCCGAGGCGGCCAAGAAGAAAGCGGCCGAGGACGCCAAGCGCAAGGCCGAAGAGGCGCGGCGCAAGGCGGCCGAGGATCAGAAAGCGGCGGCACTGGCCGAGCTGCTGTCGGACAACGTGCAGAACCAGCAGGCGCTGGCCGAGACCCATGGCGACCAGGTGGCGGGCAACCTCGACGACCTGATCATCAAACTGATCACCGAGAACTGGCAGCGGCCGATGTCGGCGCGCCGCGGCATGAGCGTCGAACTGCTGATTCAGATGCTGCCCGATGGCACCATCGCCAACGCCAGCGTGTCGCGCTCCAGCGGCGATGCGCCGTTCGACAGCTCCGCCGTGGCTGCGGTGCGTAACGTCGGCCGTATTCCCGAAATGCAACAATTGGATCGCGCTACCTTTGACTCCCTGTACAGGCAGCGTCGCGTTATTTTCAAACCGGAGGATTGAGCGCTGTGAATACCCTGATTCGTATGGCCCTGTTGGGTCTGATCATGCTGGTCGGCAGCGTGCAGGCGGCCGATCCGCTGGTGATCTCCCATGGCGCCGACCGTGCCACGCCGATCGCCGTGGTGCCCTTCGGCTGGCAGGGGGGCTCGGTGCTGCCCGAGGACATGGCCGAGATCATCGGCAACGACCTGCGCAACTCCGGCTACTTCGAGCCGATTCCGCGGCAGAACATGATCAGCCTGCCGACCCAGGCCAGCGAAGTCATCTACCGCGACTGGAAGGCCCTCGGCGCCCAGTACGTGCTGGTCGGCAGCCTGGTGCCGAACGCCGGTCGCCTGCAGGTGCAGTACGCGCTGTTCAACGTCAGCACCGAACAGCAGGTGATGACCGGCAGCGTCGGCGGCGGTACCGACCAGCTGCGCGACATGGCCCACCATATCGCCGATCAGTCGTTCGAGAAGCTCACCGGGGTCAAGGGCGCGTTCTCCACCCGCCTGCTGTACGTCACCGCCGAGCGCTTCGGTGCCAACAACACCCGTTACACCCTGCAGCGTTCCGACTACGACGGTGCCCGCGCGGTGACCCTGCTGCAGTCGCGCGAGCCGATCCTGTCGCCGTCCTTCGCGCCCGATGGCCGGCGTATCGCCTACGTGTCGTTCGAGCAGCGCCGCCCGCGCATCTTCGTCCAGCATATCGACACCGGCCGCCGCGAGCAGATCACCAACTTCGAAGGTCTCAACGGCGCACCGGCCTGGTCGCCGGATGGCAATCGCCTGGCCTTCGTGCTGTCGCGCGACGGCAACCCGGAAATCTACGTGATGGACATGGGCAGCCGGCAGATGCGCCGCATCACCAACCATTACGCCATCGACACCGAGCCGTTCTGGGGCAAGGACGGGCAGACCCTGTACTTCACCTCGGATCGTGCCGGCAAACCGCAGATCTACAAGACCAACATCAACAACGGGGCGGTGGAGCGGGTAACCTTCGTCGGTAACTACAACGCCAACCCGAAGTTGTCGGCCGACGAGAAGACCCTGGTGATGATCCATCGCCAGGATGGTTTCACCGTGTTCAAGGTGGCCGCGCAGGACCTGGAAACCAAGCGCCTGCGCATACTTTCCGACACAAGTTTGGACGAGTCGCCCACTGTTGCGCCCAATGGCGCCATGCTAATCTACGCCACCCGCCAGCAGGGCCGGGGAGTCTTGATGTTGGCGTCCACCAATGGACGCGTGAGGCTCCCTCTTCCTACCGCTCAAGGCGAAGTTCGAGAGCCTTCTTGGTCCCCTTACCTGAACTGATGCGGCGCTACACCTTTATTGCTTAACACAACTGGGGTTCATTAGGAGTTACATGATGGAAATGCTGAAATTCGGTAAGTTTGCTGCACTGTCCCTGGCTCTCGCCGTCGCTGTTGGTTGCTCTTCCAAAGGCGGTGACGCTGCTGGTGAAGGCGCAGTCGACCCGAACGCCGGTTACGGTGCCAACACCGGTGCCGTCGACGGCAGCCTGAGCGAAGAAGCCGCCCTGCGCGCTATCACCACCTTCTACTTCGAGTACGACAGCTCCGACCTGAAGGCCGAAGCCATGCGCGCTCTGGACGTACACGCCAAGGACCTGAAAGGCAACGGCGCTCGCGTCGTTCTGGAAGGCCACGCCGACGAGCGCGGTACCCGTGAGTACAACATGGCTCTGGGCGAGCGTCGTGCCAAGGCCGTTCAGCGCTACCTGGTACTGCAGGGCGTTTCCCCGGCTCAGCTGGAACTGGTTTCCTACGGCGAAGAGCGTCCGGTTGCCACTGGCAACGACGAGCAGTCCTGGGCTCAGAACCGTCGCGTAGAGCTGCGCAAGTAAGCTGCCATGCGTAATTGCCGCCGTATCCTGACCCTTCTGACGCTCGCCCTGCCGCTTGCGGCGATGGCGGAAGTTCCCGTACTGGAAAGCAGCTCCATGCCGCAAGGCAGCAGCTATCCACCGGCGGGTTATGGTACGGCCGGCTCCTACGCCGGGGGCGGGGCGCAAGCCCCGGCCTCGGCGCAGGGTATGCTGTTCAACCAGCTCGAGCAGATGCAGCAAGAAATTGCCCAGCTGCGCGGCATGCTCGAAGAACAGCAGAACGAAATCCAGCGCCTCAAGCAGGAGAGCCTCGAGCGCTATCAGGATCTGGACCAACGCCTGTCTTCCGGTGCTGGCTCCGCTGCTCCCGCACAGAATTCCGCCGCTGGCGCGATCAACGCCAACGGTACCCCGACGCCGCCTGCCACCCAGCAGCAGGCCAGCGCCGAGCCGGGTGATCCGGCCAAGGAAAAGCTCTATTACGACGCCGCCTTCGACCTGATCAAGGCCAAGGATTTCGACAAGGCGTCGCAAGCTTTCACCGCCTTCCTCAACCGCTATCCCAACAGCCAGTACGCCGGCAATGCACAGTACTGGCTGGGCGAGGTCAATCTGGCCAAGGGCGACCTGCAGGGCGCCGGTCAGGCCTTCGCCAAGGTCAGCCAGGCGTACCCGAGCCATGCCAAGGTGCCGGATTCGCTGTTCAAGCTGGCCGACGTGGAGAAGCGCCTGGGCAACAACGACAAGGCCCGCGGCATTCTCCAGCAGGTCATCGCCCAGTTTCCCGGCAGCTCGGCCGCGCAGCTGGCCCAGCGCGATCTGCAGCGCCTGCCGTAACGGCCACGACCTTTCAAGAACCCGCGCCAGGCGCGGGTTTTTTTATGCTCGGCTGTCGTGCTGTAGGCTGTGCCGGCGCACTCCAATGGGCGATGGCGGGGTGAAATATCGGCCGCGGCGTTTTTCGTTTAGAATCGCCAGCCCCGCAACGGCTGCGAAGTTTCAGCTCGGCTGATGCCTTCGCCGTGCGGGGTAACTGATCGCTGCCGCTACGTGCGGCAAGCATCCCGATTCAACGCAACGGAGGCGGATGGCCTGTTTCGTCATCACGCCCGTGGCCACTATGCAAACAACCCTGCGCATCACCGAGATCTTCTACTCGCTGCAGGGCGAGACGCGTACCGCCGGCTTGCCGACGGTATTCGTGCGCCTGACCGGCTGCCCCCTGCGCTGCCAGTACTGCGACACTGCTTACGCCTTTAGCGGCGGCGAGCTCGTTGCGCTGGACGCCATCCTCGACCAAGTGGCGGCCTACAAGCCGCGCTACGTCTGCATCACCGGCGGCGAGCCGCTGGCCCAGCCCAATTGCATTGCGCTGCTCGAGCGCTTGTGCGACGCCGGCTACGAGGTGTCGCTGGAGACCAGTGGCGCGCTCGACGTATCGGCCGTCGATCCGCGGGTGAGCAAGGTGCTCGACCTGAAGACCCCGGGCTCGGCCGAGGTGCAGCGCAATCGCTACGAGAACATCGACTGGCTGACCGCCAAGGATCAGGTCAAGTTCGTCATCTGCTCGCGCGAGGACTACGACTGGGCGGTGTCCAAGCTGATCCAGTATCGCCTCGAGGCGCGCGCCGGCGAGGTGCTGTTCTCGCCCAGCCACCAGCAGCTGGACGCGCGCGCGCTGGCCGACTGGATAGTGGCGGACAACCTGCCGGTACGCCTGCAACTGCAGCTGCACAAGATTCTCTGGAACGACGAGCCGGGACACTGAGGATGAACGACAAGAAAGCGCTGATTCTTCTCTCCGGCGGCCTGGACTCGGCCACCGTGGTGGCCATGGCCAAGGCCGAGGGCTACGCCTGCTTCAGCATGAGCTTCGACTACGGTCAGCGTCATCGCGCCGAGTTGCAGGCCGCCGAGCGCGTTGCCCGGCAACTGGGGGTGGTCGAGCATAAGGTGATCGGTCTCAACCTCAACGGCATCGGCGGCTCGGCGTTGACCGATGCATCCATCGCCGTGCCGGAAACCCCCGGCGAGGGCATTCCGGTGACCTACGTGCCGGCGCGCAACACGGTGTTCCTGTCGCTGGCCCTGGGCTGGGCGGAAGTGCTGGGCGCACGCGATATCTTTATCGGGGTCAACGCGGTGGACTATTCGGGCTATCCCGACTGCCGGCCGGAATTTATCGTGGCCTTCGAGCGCATGGCCAACCTGGCGACCAAGGCCGGGGTGGAAGGGCAGGGCTTTCGCATTCGCGCGCCGCTGCAGCAGCTGAGCAAGGGCGAAATCATCCAGGCCGGCATGCGCCTGGGCGTGGATTACACGCTGACCGTGTCCTGCTACCAGGCCGACGACGACGGTCGCGCCTGTGGCAAGTGCGACAGCTGCCGCCTGCGCGCCGCCGGTTTCGTCGCCGCTGGCGTACCCGATGCTACCCGCTACGTTTGAAAAAGTTTTCGCGAAGTGTTGATTTCCTGAATTAAATCAGTATCATGCGCCTCGCGTTGGGTCGTTAGCTCAGTTGGTAGAGCAGTTGGCTTTTAACCAATTGGTCGTAGGTTCGAATCCTACACGACCCACCAGATCGCAAAAGCCAGTCGCAAGACTGGCTTTTTTTTGCTCTCGGAAAAGCCCCTTGGCCGATGCTGCCCCGCCTGTGGCGATGGGCAGCCAGGGGGTATACTCGCAGCTCGCTCAAGAGCGCCGCAGGTTCGATGATATGACGCAGATTTCCGAACGCCTTCTGGTTCAAGCCCACCTCGATGCCAAACAGCCCAAGCCGCTGACCGCCGAGGAAGAGGCCTTCTATCGCCGTGAAATCGCCGCCGAGCTGAAGAAGCAGAACGCGGTGCTGGTGGCGCACTATTACTGCGACCCGGTGATCCAGGCGCTGGCCGAGGAAACCGGCGGCTGCGTTTCCGACTCCCTGGAAATGGCCCGTTTCGGCAACCAGCACCCGGCGCAGACCGTGGTGGTGGCCGGGGTCAAGTTCATGGGCGAGACAGCGAAGATCCTCAACCCGGAAAAGCGCGTGCTGATGCCGACTCTGGAGGCGACCTGTTCGCTCGATCTGGGTTGCCCGGTGGACGAGTTCTCGGCCTTCTGCGACCAGCATCCCGAGCGCACCGTGGTGGTCTACGCCAACACCTCGGCGGCGGTCAAGGCGCGTGCTGACTGGGTGGTGACCTCCAGCTGCGCCCTGGAAATCGTCGAGAGCCTGATGGACAACGGCGAAACCATCATCTGGGCGCCGGACAAGCACCTGGGCAACTACATCCAGCGCGAGACCGGCGCCGACATGCTGCTGTGGGACGGCGCCTGCATCGTGCACGAGGAGTTCAAGTCCAAGCAGCTGCTGGACATGAAGGCGCTCTACCCCGACGCCGCCATCCTGGTGCACCCGGAGTCGCCGCAGAACGTGGTCGAGCTGGCCGATGCGGTGGGCTCCACCAGCCAGTTGATCAAGGCGGCGCAGACCCTGCCCAATTCCACCTTCATCGTCGCCACCGACCGCGGCATCTTCTACAAGATGCAGCAGCTGTGCCCGGACAAGACCTTTATCGAGGCGCCCACTGCCGGCAACGGCGCGGCCTGCCGCAGCTGCGCGCACTGCCCGTGGATGGCGATGAACACCCTGGAGCGGGTGCTCACCGGCCTGCGCGAAGGCAGTGGCGAGATCCATGTCGACCCGGCGCTGATTCCCAAGGCGGTCAAGCCGCTCAAGCGCATGCTCGATTTCACCCAGGCCGCCAGGCTGAAGGTGGCGGGCAACGCCTGATACGCCCGCGCAACCCGACAAAGCCCGGCACATGCCGGGCTTTGTGTTTTCAGTAGCCTGGATGCAATCCGGGTCTACGCTCAGGCCGCCCAGTTGCCCGGCAGGTTGACGAAATTCAGCAGCTCGCGCAGCCGGCCGTGGTCGCGGCCGTTGAAGGCGAAGGCCAGGCGGGTCAGGTGGCACAGTTCGGGTTCGTCGCGTTCCTGCTCGCAGTAGGGCTGCTGGCTGAAACCGCCCTGTTTGCACAGACCGGCGAATTCCCCCTGCAACTGCTTGAGCGCGGCGTCGCTGAGCGGGTGGTTGAGGCGCAGGACGAAGCTGTCCTTGAGCCAGCGGCTGGAGTGGAAGTTGCGGTAGAACTGGGCGATTTCCTCGGCGGCGTCTTCGGCGCTGTGCACCAGGCGCATTAGGTTGAGGTCGCTGGGCAGGATATAGCCCTTGTCCGCCAGTTCCTGCTGGAGAAATTCGATGGCGCGCTGCCAGTAGCTGCCGCCCGGCTGATCCAACAGCACCACCGGCACCAGCGGGCTCTTGCCGGTCTGGATCAGGGTGAGTACTTCCAGCGCCTCGTCCAGGGTGCCGAAACCGCCGGGGCAGAGCACCAGGGCGTCGGCCTCCTTGACGAAGAACAGCTTGCGCAGGAAGAAGAAGTGAAACGACAGCAGATGCTCGCTGCCCTGCATGGTGGCGTTGGCGTTCTGCTCGAACGGCAGGGTGATGTTGAAGCCCAGGCTGTTCTCGCGCCCGGCGCCCTCGTGGGCGGCAGCCATGATGCCGCCGCCGGCGCCGGTGATGACCATCAGGTCATAGCGCGCCAGGGTCGCGCCCAGCTCGCGGGCCAGGGTGTAGACCGGGTGCTCGGCCGGCGTGCGCGCCGAGCCGAAGACCGTGACCTTGCGCCGGCGCTTGAACTGCTCCAGGGTGCTGAAGGCGTGCTCCATCTCGCGCAGGGTCTGCAGCATGATCTTGGCGTCCCAGCGGTTGCGGTCGGCCTGGGCCATGCGGATCACGGTGGTGAGCATGTCGCGGTACAGCGGCAGGTTCGGGCTGTTGCCGGGGGCGGAGAGGGCGAGCAGCTCGTCCACTTTGCTGGCCAGGTCGATGCCACTGGTCTGGAAGTGGCGTGACAGGTAATCGTCCGGTTCGTAGGGCATGCAGCGTCTCCTTGATCGAATCCGCTCGGCACCTCCAAGTCCCTGAAAGCCCGAGCCTTTTCAGAGTATGGACGTCTGCGGACGATGGCGGAAGGCGCATCGGGCGCGAGCGCCGCTGGCGGCGCCGGTCAGATGGCGATCTGCTCGCCCGGCTCGGGGATGTTGGCGATCCAGTTCAGCCGCTGGTGCAGGGCCTGCTGCAGCGCCTGCATCTTCTCCAGCTCGCCGTGCACCAGGTACAGCTCGGGGTGGTGCTCGAAATGGCTGGCCCAGTCGAGCAGCTGCGATTGCCCGGCATGCGCCGAGAAGCCGCCCAGGGTATGCACCTTGGCCTTCACCGCGATGCGCTGGTGCAGCACCTTCACCGTACTCGCGCCGTCGACTATCAGGCGGCCGAGGGTGCCCTTGGCCTGGAAGCCGGGGAACACCAGGTGGCAGTTCTCGCGCCAGAGGTTGTGCTTGAAGTGATGGACGATGCGCCCGCCGTTGCACATGCCGGCGCCGGCGATGATGATCGCGCCGCTGTTGATCCGGTTGATCGCCATCGACTCCTCGGCGCTGGGCGTACAGCGCAGGATCGGCAGCCAGTCCTCGACTCGCTTGACCCCCTTGGCGGCCAGCGCGGCACGATCCTCGGCGGCGAACTGGTCGTGGAAGCGGCTGTAGATGGCGTTGGCGCGGATCGCCATGGGGCTGTCGAGGAACACCGCCTGTTGCGGCAGGCGGCCCTCCTGGTAGAAGCGCCCCAGGTAGTAGATCAGGTCCTGGGTGCGGCCGACGGCGAAGGAGGGAATCAGCACGTTGCCGCCCTCGCGGTGGGCCTGCTGCAGGATCGCCGCCAGCTCCTCCAGGGTGTCCTCGCTACGGCGGTGGTCGCGGTCGCCGTAGGTCGACTCCATCAGCAGCACGTCGGCCTCGCTCAGCGTGGTCGGCGCCTGCATTAGCGGCGAGCAGGTATTGCCCAGGTCGCCGGAGAACACCAGGTGGCGGTGCAGGTGGTGGTCCTCGATCTTCATCTCGACTATCGCCGCACCGAGGATATGCCCGGCGTTGTGGAAGGTCACCTGCACCCCCTTGGCCACCTCCACCGGCGTGCCGAAGGCGTGGGTGCGGCGCTGGCCGAGCGCCTGCTCGGCGTTGGCCAGGGTGTACAGCGGCACGATCGCCGGCTTGCCCTGGCGCGCGCGCCAGCGGTTCTCCCACTCGGCGTCCTTCTCCTGGAGAAAGGCGGCATCCAGCAGCATCAGTTCGAGCAGCTCGCCGCTGGCCTCGGTGACATGGATGGCGCCGCGGTAACCCTCGGCCACCAGACGCGGCAGCAGGCCGCTGTGGTCGAGGTGGGCGTGGGACACCACCACCGCATCCAGGCCGCGCGGGTCGAAGGGGAAGGCGCTGCGGTTGCGGTCCTCTTCCTCGCGGCGGCCCTGGTGCATGCCGCATTCGAGCAGCACCTTGGCGCCGTCGCGGCTCTCCACCAGGTAGCAGGAGCCGGTGACTTGGCGAATGGCGCCGAGAAAGCTCAGTAATGCCATGATCCTCATCTCCAGTAGGCGACGGCCCATCTTGCCGAGCCGCGCGGACGATGCCGTTGATGCAGGTCAGTATGGTCGCTGGCGCGCCGTTCGTCCGGGCGAGCCGGCCGTGGCGCGTCGTCTGATTTACTGGAGAGGTGAGGGCGCGTCGTCTGGCGCAGATGCACGGCGAGGAAAGGGAGGGGCAGGCATGCCCAAGTTGATCCTGGAGATAGATGTGGATTTGTACCGCCTGCTGCAGCAGGCGGCGCGCACCAATCAGTTGAGCCTGGAAGACGAATGCCTGCGTCGTCTGGAGGGGGGCGTGCGCCGTTCGCGCTATATGGAGGCGCTGCTCGCCGAACTGCGCGCCGACGACGCGCAGCGTCGGGCCGAGAAGGGCTGAAGGCTTACAGGCCGCAGTCGGCCCTGTCGAACTGCTCGGTGGTTACCGGGCGGTTGCTGCGGTATTCGCTGAACTGGTAGCGCAGCTGCGCGCCCTGGGCCAGCAGCTGGCGGTAACCCGGGTTGCGGCACACGCTGGCGGCCAGCTGGGCGCGCACCGTGTCCGGATTGCCGCGCATCTGCGCGGCGTGGGCCGGCCGGACGCTGAGGTGGTTGATCAGGGTGTGGCCTTCGACGGTGTAGCCCTGATCGAGAATGTCCTCGTTGATCGCCCGCGGCGTACCCTCGCTGCTTTGCCGGGCGACCTGCTCGAGGGCGCGGGTCAGTTCGAGCTCCTTGAGCGAGGCGGCCTGGGCGGCGACGGGCAGGGCCAGGGCGAGGACGAGGGCGGTAACGCGGGACATGCGGATTCTCCTGAACGAGTGCGGGTTTTGACCCGCCAGGCGCGGCCGGGTTCAGCACCTGGCGCATCATAGCCTGCCCGGCTTTGTTAAACTGCCGCGTTTTTTCTGTCGAGCCCTGTTCGTGGACCAGTCCCATCCCCCGCATGCCGTCGCCCGGCTACGCGCCGAGCGCCTGGCGCGCAGCGTGAAACCCTTCGTCGCCCGTGGCTCGCGAGCCGAGCGCTGCCCGGCTTGCCGGGTGCAGCCGGATTACTGCCTGTGCGCCTGGCGCCCGCGGGTGGAGGCGCATGCCGGCATGTGCCTGGTGATGCACGACATCGAGGCGCTCAAGCCGAGCAACACCGGCTGGCTGATCGCTGACGTGGTGGCCGACACCCACGCCTTCGGCTGGACGCGCACCGCGGTCGATCCGGCGCTGCCGGCGCTGCTCGCCGAGCCGCAGTGGCAGCCCTACCTGGTGTTTCCCGGCGAGTACGCCGCTCCCGAGCGGGTGGTGGACGAGGTGCATCTGACGCCGGGCAAGCGGCCGCTGTTCGTGCTGCTGGATGCGACCTGGACCGAGGCGCGCAAGATGTTTCGCAAGAGCCCCTATCTGGACGCACTGCCGGTGCTCAGCCTGACCCCGGCGCAGCTGTCGCGCTACCGCCTGCGGCGCTCCACCCGCGGCGAGCACCTGTGCACCGCCGAGGTGGCGGCCATGTGCCTGGAACTGGCCGGCGACGCGCAGGCCAGCGAGGCGCTGGACTGCTACCTGGATGCCTTCAGTCAGCATTACCTGGCGGCAAAGCGGCGCCTGCCGCTGGATCTTTCCGACGCGCTGCATCAGCGCCTGGCGCGTTTTCGCTGAGCGCGGCCGGCAGCGGCTTGGGCCACAGCTGGGCCAGCAGCATGCCGGCGAACATCAGCGCGCAGCCCAGGTAGCCACGCAGCGCCAGCACTTCGCCGAGCAGCAGGGCGCCGGCGATGGCGGCGAACACCGCCTCCAGCGAGAGGATGATCGCCGCGTGCGAGGCGATGGCGTGCTGCTGCGCCACCACCTGCAGGGTAAAACCGACGGCCACGCCGAACAGGCCGCCATAGAGGATCGCCGGGCCGGCTTTGATAATGCCGTCCAGGGTTGCCGTCTCGAAGACCAGCGCCAGCAGCAGGCTGATCGCGGCGCAGGTGGCGAACTGGATGAATGCCAGGCGCAGCGGGTCGTGGCGGCTGGCGAAGAAGCCCACCAGCAGCACGTGCACGCCCCAGACGAAGGCGCCGGCCAGTTGCAGCCAGTCGCCGGAGGCGACGGTAAAGCCTTCGCCGACGCTGAGCAGGAACATGCCGAGCACCGCCAGGCTGGCGCCCAGCCAGATGCCCAGGCCGCTGCGCTGGCCGATCAGCAGGCCGAGGATCGGCACGACTATGACGTACAGCCCGGTGATGAAGCCGGAGTTGGTCACGGTGGTGAACAGCAGGCCGACCTGCTGCAGGTTGATCCCCAGCGACAGCGCCAGGCCCATCACCACGCCGCCGAGCAGCAGGCCGCGGCTCAGCGGCGCCGCCGGGCGTCGGCTGCGCCGTTGCAGCAGGGCCAGCAGCGGCAGCAGCACCAGGCAGGCCAGGGCGAAACGCAGGCCGGTGTAGAGGAAGGGGCCGATGCTGTCCATGCCCAGGCGCTGGGCGACGAAGGCGCTGCCCCAGATCATCGCGGTGATCAGCATCAACAGGTCGGCGCGCAGGGCTTGGCTCGGCATGGCAGTGTCTCGGCGGGCAAAGCGGCGAATCGTGCCGCAAAGCGCGGCGCTTGACCACCCCGTCACGGCTCGGCATGCTGGGCGCCGCCGTCGCTCCGTGTGGGGAGCCTGTCGCGTCGAGTGCGCAGGCTTGAGCGGGCCGTCCGGCGCCAGGCGCTGCCATAATCAATGCAGTGCACTCATAACAAGAACAGGATCTGCCAATGGCCGCCTACGAAATCCTGATTGCCGACGACCATCCGTTGTTTCGCAGCGCGCTGCAGCAAGCCCTGACCCTGGGCCTGGGGCCCGAGGTGCGGCTGGTGGAAGCCGCCAGCATCGCCGAGCTGGAAGGCCACCTGGCCGCCAAGAGCGACTGGGACCTGGTTCTGCTCGACCTCAACATGCCCGGCGCCTACGGCTTCTCCGGTCTGGTGCTGCTGCGCGGGCAATACCCGCAGATTCCCGTGGTGATGATCTCCGCGCAGGAGGAGGCCTCGGTGGTCAACCGCTCCCGCGAGTTCGGCGCCAGCGGCTTCATCCCCAAGTCCAGCCCGCTGGAAACCATCCAGCAGGCCGTGCGCCAGGTGCTCGACGGCGATACCTGGTGGCCGCCGCTGGCCGAGGAGGGCGCGCCGGTGTCGGCCGAGGCCAAGGCCGCCAGCGCCGGCCTGGCCAGCCTGACGCCGCAGCAGTTCCGCGTGCTGACCATGGTCTGCGAAGGCCTGCTGAACAAGCAGATCGCCTATGAACTGAGCGTCTCCGAGGCCACGGTCAAGGCCCACGTCACCGCCATCTTCCGCAAGCTCGGGGTGCGCACCCGCACCCAGGCGGCGCTGCTGCTGCAGCAGATGGAGTCGATTCCGGGTTAATGGCCCGGGCGGGCACAAGCGTTCGCCGTGTAAGACGGTGGACAAGCCTGCGGCATGTCCACCCTAGGCAATCGACGGCAGGACGATCTGATCGCTGCGCGCCACCCCGACGGTGAGCGCGCGGCACTGTTCGAGAAACTCGCGCATGGCCGCGGTCTGGTACTTCTGCTTGTGCCAGATGAAGTAGAACTGCCGGCGCAGGTCCAGTTGCGGCGTTTCCACCGGCACCAGGCTGCCGCGACGGAAGGCGTCGCGCAGCGCCAGGCGCGAGATGCAGCCTATGCCCAGGCCCGACTCCACCGCGCGTTTGATCGCCTCGGTGTGTTCCAGCTCCAGGCGGATATTCAGGCTGCGCGGGTGATGGCGCATGGCCTGGTCGAAGGTCAGGCGGGTGCCCGAGCCCTGCTCGCGGAGAATCCAGGCCTCGTGCGTGAGCTCCTCCAGCGTCGCCGTGCCGCGCGCGGCGAGGGCATGCTGCGGCGCGCAGAACACCACCAGTTCGTCCTCCACCCAGGGCTGCACCTCGATGTCCGGGTGTTGGCAGTCGCCTTCTATCAGGCCCAGGTCCAGCTCGTAGTGGGCGATCTGCTGCACCACGTGGGCGGTGTTGTGCACCTGCAGTTTCACCCGGCATTCGGGGTGGCGCTGCATGAAACTGCCGATCAGCAGGGTGGCCAGGTAGTTGCCCACGGTGAGGGTGGCGCCGACGTTGAGCGAGCCGAAGCCGCTCTTGCCGCCGAGCAGGCGTTCGATCTCGCGCGCCTGGTCGAGCAGCGCCACCGCCTGCGGCAGCAACTGGCGGCCCAGGGCGTTGAGCGCTAGGCGCTTGCCGGCGCGGTCGAACAGCTGGCAGTCGGAGTGGCGCTCCAGCTCGGTCAGCGAGGTGCTGGTCGCCGATTGCGACAGCGCCAGCGACTCGGCCGCGCGCGAGACGCTTTCCTGCTGGGCCACGGCGACGAAGACCTGGAGTTGTCTGAGAGTAAATCGCATATCGATATAACCGATAACCTATATCTTGATAATCCACTTAACAGATATTCTGCGCCCGCCTAGAATGCCGCGCAATTCGTCTTTTTTGGTTCCCGTCCTCGCGAGGAAGTCCGCATGAGCAATATGAACGTCGAGCGTGTGCTCAGCGTCCACCACTGGAACGACACCCTGTTCAGCTTCAAGTGCACCCGCGACCCGGGCCTGCGCTTCGAGAACGGCCAGTTTGTCATGATCGGCCTGCAGCAGCCCAACGGTCGTCCGCTGATGCGCGCATACTCCATCGCCAGCCCGAACTACGAGGAGCACCTGGAGTTCTTCAGCATCAAGGTGCCGGACGGCCCGCTGACCTCGCAGCTGCAGCACCTCAAGGAAGGCGACGAGATCGTCATCAGCAAGAAGCCCACCGGCACCCTGGTGCTCGACGACCTGCTGCCGGGCAAGCACCTCTACCTGCTGTCCACCGGCACCGGCCTGGCGCCGTTCATGAGCGTGATCCAGGACCCGGAAACCTACGAGCGTTTCGACAAGGTGATCCTGGTGCACGGCGTGCGCTACGTGAACGAGGTGGCCTACCGCGAGTTCATCACCGAGCACCTGCCGCAGAACGAGTTCTTCGGCGAGGCGCTCAAGGACAAGCTGATCTACTACCCGACCGTGACCCGCGAGCCGTTCGAGAACCAGGGCCGCCTGACCGACCTGATGCGCAGCGGCAAGCTGTTCGCCGACATCGGCCTGCCGCCGATCAACCCGCAGGACGACCGCGCGATGATCTGCGGCAGCCCGAGCATGCTCGACGAGACCAGCGAAGTGCTCGACGGCTTCGGCCTGAAGATCTCCCCGCGCATGGGTGAGCCGGGCGACTACCTGATCGAGCGCGCCTTCGTCGAGAAGTAAGACCGCAGCGAAAACGACAAAGCCGCCCATTGGGCGGCTTTGTCGTTGTAGGGCCGTAGGGTGCGTCGTGCGCACCAACCCTTCATGGACGCTCGGGGATGGCCCCCGGCGGCGTTACAGACGCTTGGCCTCGAGGATCAGCACCGGCTCGCGCGGCACGTTCTGGTGCATGCCGCGGTTGGCGGTGGGCACCTGGGCGATCTTGTCCACCACTTCCATGCCGCGGGTCACCTTGCCGAACACCGCGTAGCCGAAGTCGCGCGAGCCGTGGTCGAGGAAGGCGTTGTCCTTGTGGTTGATGAAGAACTGGCTGGTGGCCGAGTCGCGTACCTGGGTACGGGCCATGGCCAGGGTGCCGCGCACGTTGTGCAGGCCGTTGTCGGCTTCGTTCTTGATCGGCGTGTCGGTGTCCTTCTGCTGCATCTGCGCATCGAAGCCGCCGCCCTGGACCATGAAGCCGGGGATCACCCGGTGGAACTGGGTGCCGGCGTAGAAGCCGCTGTCGACGTACTTGAGGAAGTTGGCGGTGCTGATCGGCGCCTTGTCGGCGGCCAGCTCCACCTCGATCTCGCCGAGGCTGGTGGTCAGCAGCACCTTGGGATTGTCCGCCGCCAGCAGGCTGGTGGAGAGCAGCAGGGAACAGGCGGCGAAGGCGAGTTGCTTGAGCATGATGGTCAGTTTTCCTTGTTGGCGGTTTCTTCGAGAAAGGCGAGCAGGGCGCTGTTGAAGCGTTCGGGTTGATCCAGCGGGGTGGCGTGGCGCGAATTTTCGATCACCAGCAGGCGCGCGTCGGGCATTTCGGCGACGTACTCGCGCTTGCGTTCGACCGGGGTGTAGTCGCGGTCGGCGCTGATCACCAGGGTAGGACAGGTGATGCGGTTCAGGCGTTCCCGCACGCCCCAGCCGATGATGGCGTCGAGGCTGGCCAGGTAGGCGCGCTTGTCGTTCTGCGGCCAGCGCTCTTCGATCTTGCGTCGCAGTTCGGCCTGCTCCGGCCCGGGGAACAGCAGCTTGCCCAGGGCCTTGGCGATGGTCTCCAGGCTGAGCAGGCGCGACAGCGTCCAGCGCTTGCCGATTTCCAGCCAGTCGCGCGGGCTTTTCGCCTTCACCTCCGGACCGCTGTTGACTATGGTCAGGCTGCGCAGCAGCTCCGGGCGGTCGACGCCGAGCTGGAAGCCGATCATGCCGCCCATGGAAATGCCCACCAGGTGCACCGGCGGCAGTTGCAGGTGCTCGATCAGCGCGGCCACGTCATCGGCGAAATCGGCGATGCGATAGGTCTCGCGCGGTTTGTCCGAGCGGCCATGGCCGCGCACGTCGAGCGCCAGCACGCGGTAGTGCTGGCTGAGCACGGGAATCTGGTACTCCCAGTCGCGGGTGCTCGAGCCCAGGCCGTGCACCAGCAGCAGCGGCGCGCCGTGGCCGTAGTCCTCGTAGTGCAGCTGGCAACCGTCGTTGTCGAAGTAGGGCATGGCCGGGGTCTCAGTTGGGCGACTGTGGGGCGGCGAAGGCGGCATCCAGGGGGGCGGCGTCGAAGTTCTTGATCAGCTCGATGAGAATCTGCGTGGCCGGGCCGAGCACCCGTTCCTTGTTGCTGTAGAGGAAGAAGCGCGGCTTGCGCGTGCCGCCCTGGGCCAGCGGCAGCGGCTTGAGCAAGCCCTCGTCCAGCTCGCGGGCGATCAGGTGGCGCGGCAGCCAGGCGAAGCCCAGGCCGCTGCCGACGAAGGTGCGCGCGGTGGACAGGCTGCCGACGGTCCAGCGTTGTTCGGCACCGAGCCAGCCGCTGTCGCGCGGCTGCACCCGGCCGCTGTCGCGGATCACCACCTGCATCTGGGTTTCCAGGTCCTGGAAGCTCAGCTCGCGCTGCAGGCGGTGCAGGGCATGTTCCGGATGGGCCACGGCGATAAATTCCACCTCGCCCAGTTCCTGCGGCAGGTAGCCGGTGATGTTGAGGGCGCTGATGGCCAGGTCGGCGGAGCCTTCGAGCAGCACCTCCTCGACGCCGGACAGCACCTCCTCGCGCAGGCGCACGCGGCAGCCGCGGCTCTGCGGCATGAAGGCCGACAGCGCGCGGACGATATTGGCGGTGGGGTAGGCGGCGTCCACCACCAGGCGCACCTCGGCTTCCCAGCCCTGCTCCATATGGTGGGCCAGGTCTTCCAGCTGGCTGGCCTGCTTGACCAGTTGCCGCGAACGGCGCAGCAGCACGTCGCCGGCCTCGGTGAGCACCGCCTTGCGCCCGTCGATGCGCAGCAGCGGCACGCCGAGCTGCTCCTGCATGCGCGCCACGGTGTAGCTGACCGAGGATTGCGAGCGGTGCAGCACCTCGGCGGCCTGGGCGAAGCCGCCCTGGTCGACCACCGCCTGCAGGGTGCGCCATTGATCCAGGGTTACACGGGGAGCCTTCATTGCTTTGTCCTGTCTCTGCCGGCAAACGGGTTCTATCGCCGGCGATATCCACCTACACTGGCGCTTCCCCGTTGGAGAGCGTCGATGAAAAAACTCTGCTGCCTGCTGTTCGTCCTGTTGCCGCTGGGCGCCCATGCCTACCCCATTGAGCTGGACAAGCAGCTCAACGGTGCCGAGGTGTCCGCCAGCACCCAGGAGATCGACCACAATATGGCGGCGCTGATGCTCTACAACTATGGTCAGAGCGAGGCCGAATGCACCGCGGTGTTCCGCAACGGCCCCGAAGCGCCGCGGACCCGTCGGGCCGCGCTGGCGCCGGGGGCGAACACCAATCTGACGGTCAAGTTCACCCGCAGTGTGATTCGCCTGCGGGTCAGCCTGACCTGTGGCCTCAAGTAAGCAGAGCCTAGTGCCGGGGCATAGATAAATCAACTTTGTCGATATATGTAAGCGGATATTTGCGCTTTTTAATCGATAGTTGCGACTCTAATCTCTGCTCCATCGATCTCTACCCACCTCGATGGAGTCTCAAACATGTCCCGTGTTCTGGTTATCGAAAGCAGCGCCCGTCAACAAGGCTCGGTGTCCCGCGAGCTGACCCAGCAGTTCATCGCCAACTGGCAGGCCGCCCATCCCGCCGACCAGATCCAGGTACGCGACCTGGCCGCCGAGCCGGTGCCGCACCTGGATGCCACCCTGCTGGGCGGCTGGATGACCCCGACCGAGCAGCAGAGCGAGGCGGAGAAGGCCGCGCTGGCACGCTCCAACCAGCTCACCGACGAGCTGCTGGCCGCCGACGTGTTGGTGCTGGCCGCGCCCATGTACAACTTCGCCATCCCCAGCACCCTGAAAGCCTGGCTGGACCACGTGCTGCGCGCCGGGGTCACCTTCAAGTACAGCGAAACCGGCCCGCAGGGCCTGCTCAGTGGCAAGCGCGCCTTCGTCCTCACCGCCCGCGGCGGCATCTACGCCGGCAGCGGCCTGGATCACCAGGAACCCTACCTGCGCCAGGCGCTGGCCTTCATCGGCATCCACGAGGTGCAGTTCATCCATGCCGAAGGCCTGAACCTGGGCAGCGAGTTCAGTGCCAAGGGGCTGGCCCAGGCCAAGGCCAAGCTGGCGGCCGTGGCCTGATCGCGACTCCACTCTCCTGAGCGCCCGCATCCGGGCGCGTTCGCCGGCCGGTGCCCGAGGGTGCGGGCCGGCTTTTTCGTCTGATCCGGGGCAAAACTGGAGATATTCACGCGGATCCTCCCGGATTGCGACTGCAGTCCACCCTGTTCGCGGCCCAGGTCGCTGCGACGGATTGTCCGGCACGGGCGAACGCGCTAAGGTCGCCGCCTTAGTTGCCTGGAGCTCGCCGTGCGCTACCTGCTGATTGTGACCCTGCTGTGGGCCTTCTCCTTCAGCCTGATCGGCGAGTACCTGGCTGGGGCGGTCGACAGCTACTTCGCCGTGCTCAGCCGCATCCTCATCGCCGGGCTGCTGTTCGTGCCGCTGACCCGCTGGCGCGGCCAGGCGCCGGCCTTCGTGCGCGGCATGCTGCTGATCGGCGCGTTGCAGTTCGGCGTCACCTATGTCTGCCTGTACCTGAGCTTCAACCTGCTGACGGTGCCCGAGGTGCTGCTGTTCACCATCCTCACGCCGCTGCACGTGACCCTGATCGAGGACGCCCTTAATCGCCGCTTCAACCCCTGGGCGCTGCTCGCCGCGCTGGTGGCGGTGCTGGGCGCCGGGATCATCCGCTACGACGGCGTCAGCCAGGGGTTCCTGCTCGGCTTCCTGCTGCTGCAACTGGCCAACTTCACCTTCGCTGCCGGCCAGGTGCTGTACAAGCACCTGCTGTTGCGCCACCCCTCGAACGAGCCGCAGTACCGGCGTTTCGGCTTCTTCTACTTGGGCGCGCTGCTGGTGGCGTTGCCGGCCTTCCTGCTGCTGGGCAATGCCGAGCGCCTGCCGAGCACGCTGCTGCAGTGGAGTGTGCTCGCCTGGCTCGGCGTGGTGGCCTCGGGCCTGGGGCTGTACTGGTGGAACCAGGGCGCCAGCCTGGTCGACGGCGGCACCCTGGCGGTGATGAACAATGCGCTGGTGCCGGCCGGCTTGCTGGTCAATCTGCTGATCTGGAACCATGACGCCGATCTGCTGCGCCTGGCCCTGGGCGGTGCGGTGATCGTCGCCTCGCTGCCGCTGGCCGGCCTCGGCCGGACGCGGCTACTGCAGGGCAGGGTGGCCTGATGCACCTGTCCGGGCGTGGGGTGGCGCTGTCGGTGGGCGCCTCGCTGCTGTTCGCCGTGCTGCCCGGTTACGTGCAACTGCTGGCGCCGCTGGACGGCATCCAGATCTTCGCCCAGCGCGTGCTCTGGTCGATTCCGCTGGTGCTGTTGCTGGTGCTGCTGACCCGCCAGGGGGCGCTGCTGCGCGAGACCTTCGCCCGCCTGCGCCGCGAGCCGTTGCTGCTGGCCGCCTGGCCGCTGGCGGCGGTGCTGATCGGCGTGCAGTGGGGACTGTTTCTCTGGGCGCCATTGGCCGGGCGCATGCTTGAGGTGTCGCTGGGCTACTTCCTCCTGCCGTTGGCCATGGTCCTGGCCGGGCGGCTGTTCTACGACGAACGCCTGCGCCCGCTGCAGCAACTGGCGGTGGCCTGCGCCGTGCTCGGCGTGCTGCACGAACTGTGGCGCAGCCAGGCGTTCTCCTGGCTGACCCTGGTCACCGCGCTGGGTTACCCGCCGTATTTCATGCTGCGCCGCTGGATGCGCCTGGACGCATTGTCGGGCTTCGTGCTGGAGATGCTGATGCTGGCGCCCTTGGCGATCTGGCTGATCGTCGCTTACGCCCCGGTGGGCGCCTTCGAGGAGCGGGCCGCGCTCTGGCTGCTGGTGCCCGGCATGGCGCTGATCGGCACCCTGGCCTTCGCCGCGATGATGGCTTCCAGCCGCCTGCTGCCGCTGGGGCTGTTCGGCATCCTAAGTTACGTCGAGCCGGTGCTGCTGTTCGGCGTGGCCCTGCTGGTGCTCGGCGAGTCCTTCGATGCCGGGCAATGGCTGACCTACCTGCCGATCTGGCTGGCGGTGCTGCTGGTTGGTTGGGACAGCGCCCGGCTGCTGCGCAAGCAGCAGCGCGGGCACTGATCAGGCGGCGCTGCTGCGCGGCATGGGAATCTGCGTCGGCTGGCTGGCCTGCTTCTTCACCTGGTAGTGCAGCTGCACCGTGCCGCTGTTGAAGCGCCGCTGGTCGCTCAGCACCAGGCTGCGCTCCATGCCGCTGGCCAGCAGCGGAATGCCGGCGCCGAGCAGGTGCGGTACCAGGTTGATCACCACCTCGTCGAGCAGGCCGGCGGTGTAGCAGGTGCCCGCCAGGGAGCTGCCGCCGACCAGCCAGATGCGCTGGAACTTGGCTTCCTTCAGCGCCGCCACGGCCTGCCCCGGCGTGCAGTGGGTCAGCTGCACCTCGGTCGCCGCACGCGGCAACTGGGAGCGGGTGAGCACCACGCAGGGCTTGCCCGGATAGGGCCAGGGCCCACCGCGCTTGAGCAGCGCCTCGTAGGTGCCGCGACCCATCAGCAGGGCGTCGATGCTGGAGTAGAAGTACTGAAAGCTGTATTCCTCGTCCGGTTGGCGCTGGGCTTCGAACCAGTCGAGGCGACCATCGGGGCGGGCGATATAGCCATCGAGGCTTGAGGTGACGTGGTAGATCAGCGAGGGGTTCATCATGCCTCCGCAACAAAGCGTCTTAGCGTTGGAGCGATGCGTAGGCGACAAGTTCGGCGGGCGCCGCGACCGCTGGTCGGCGGCGCCCGGGGCTCTGGTTTAGTCCAGCACGTTCCTCAATACCTCATAGACGATCCCGGTGGCGATTGCCACCAGCACCACGTCGCGGCCCACCTGTTTCCACTCGTAACCCTCGTAATAGGGCAGGCGCGCCGACAGACGGCTGTCGAAGTTCTTGGCGATGCCCGGCGGCAGCGGCTTGCCGCGGGCCAGGTTCTTGGCGATGCCGGGCGGCAGAGCGGAGGTCGGGCCGATCAGCTGGCGGTTGTCGCCGAGCACGATGCGCACCTGGCCGATATCCACGGTCGGACCGCGCAGGTCGATCTGCACCTCGTCGTGGCCGCCGCCATGCTTGCCCTTGCCCGGCGGCGGGCTGGCCAGCAGTGGCGAGGCGAACAGCAGCAGACTGAGGCCGAGCGCGAGGGGAGTTCGGGTTATGGCAGGCATGGGCAGAGCTCCAGCGAAGGGGTGTGCCGATTAGAACGCCGCGGCCGGGGCGGTTCAAGCCTCCGGCGTCGGCGCCGCCGGCGATTGTGACGGCAGTCTTTGACTCAGCGCCTGCAGGCCCTGGCGCAGGTCGTTGCCGGCCGGCTGCTGGTACAGCGCCAGGTCGAACTCCGGCAGCAGGGCCAGCAGGTAGTCGAAGATGTCGCTCTGGATGCGTTCGTACTCCAGCCAGTTGGTGGTGCCGGTGAAGCAGTAGATCTCCAGCGGGATGCCTTCGGCGCCGGGTTGCAGCTGGCGCACCATGCAGGTCATGTCCTGGCGGATCTGCGGGTGGCTCTTCAGGTAGGCCTCGGCGTAGGCGCGGAAGGTGCCGATATTGGTCATGCGCCGGCGGTTGGCCGAGGGGCCGTTCTCGGCCTTGTGCTCGGCGTTCCACTGGCGCAGCTCGGCCTGCTTGTGGCCGAGATAGTCGGTGAGCAGGCGCACGCCGGCCAGGCGCTGCTCCTCGGCGGCGTCGAGAAAGCGCACCAGGCCGGCGTCTAGGTGCAGGCTGCGCTTGATCCGTCGGCCGCCGGCCTGGGTCATGCCGCGCCAGTTCTTGAACGACTCGGCCATCAGCCGCCAGGTGGGGATGGAGACGATGGTCTTGTCGAAGTTCTGCACCTTGACCGTGTGCAGGCTGATGTCCACCACGTCGCCGTCGGCGCCGACCTGGGGCATCTCGATCCAGTCGCCGACGCGCAGCGAGTCGTTGCTGGTCAGCTGCACGCCGGCGACGAAGGACAGCAGGGTGTCCTTGTACACCAGCAGGATCACCGCCGACATCGCGCCGAGGCCGGACAGCAGCAGCAGCGGCGAGCGGTCGATCAGGGTGGCGACTATGACGATGGCGGCGAACACGTACAGCAGCATCTTGGCCAGCTGCACGTAACCCTTGATCGAGCGGGTGCGCGCGTGCGGGGTGCGTGCGTAGAGGTCGAGCAGGGCGTTGAGCAGGGCGCTGAGGGCCAGGGTCAGCGACAGCAGGGTGAAGGCCAGGGCCAGGTTGCGCAGGAAGTGCTCGGCCTTGTCGCTCAGCTCCGGCACCAGCACCAGGCCGAACTGCACCAGCAGCGACGGCACCATCTGCGCCAGGCGGTTGAACACCTTGTTGTGGCGCAGGTCCTCCAGCCAGAACAGCGCCGGCTGGCGCGCCAGCAGCTTGCTCGCATGCAGGATCAGAAAACGCGCCAGGCGTCCGGCCAGCAGCGCCACCAGCAGCAGCACCAGCAGGCCGGTGATGGCGCCCAGCCAGGGGTACTGGTCGAAGTGGTTCCAGAGTTGCTCGGCCTGGCTCAGCAGCTGATCCGTATCCATGGGCGAAAACTACCTGTCGATGCTCGGGAAGGGGCCAATTAGACCATCCCCATGGCATGGGTTCGCAACCTCGGCGGCGCCGCGTTGCAAAGAAACTCGGCCGCGGCGGCGGAAACCGTTAGGCTATGCACCGTTTTGTCGATTTTTCGAGGTAGTGCCCCCGTGTTTGCCCAATTCGCCCTGCATGAACGCCTGCTGAAAGCCGTGGCCGAGCTTAATTTCGTCGAGCCCACCCCGGTGCAGGCGGCAGCGATTCCGCCTGCGCTGGAGGGCAAGGATCTGCGGGTGATCGCCCAGACCGGCAGCGGCAAGACCGCCGCCTTCGTCCTGCCGTTGCTCAACCGCCTGCTCGGTGATGGCAACTCGCAGCAGCGCGTGAGCATCCGGGCGCTGATCCTGCTGCCGACCCGCGAGCTGGCCCAGCAGACGCTGAAGGAAGTCGAGCGCTTCGCCCAGTTCACCTTCCTCAAGGCCGGCCTGGTCACCGGCGGCGAGGACTTCAAGGTGCAAGCCGCGATGATGCGCAAGATCGACATCCTGATCGGCACGCCGGGGCGCCTGATCGAACACGCCAACGCCGGCAACCTGCCGCTGAACGAGGTCGAGGTGCTGGTGTTCGACGAGGCCGACCGCATGCTCGACATGGGCTTCGCCGAGGACGCCCAGCGCCTGGCCGAAGCCTGCGGGCCGCACCAGACCCTGCTGTTTTCCGCCACCACCGGCGGCAATGGCCTGCGCGAGATGGTCGCCAAGGTGCTCAAGGCGCCGCAACACCTGATGCTCAACAGCGTCAGCCAGCTCAACGAGGGCACCCGCCAGCAGATCATCACCGCCGACCACAACCATCACAAGGAACAGCTGGTCGACTGGCTGCTGGCCAACGAGACCTATGACAAGGCCATCGTCTTCACCAACACCCGGGTGCAGGCCGACCGCCTCTACGGCAAGCTGGTGGCGGCCGGGGTCAAGGCCTTCGTGCTGCACGGCGAGAAGGACCAGAAGGACCGCAAGCTGGCCATCGAGCGCCTGCGCCAGGGCGCGGTCAAGGTGCTGGTGGCCACCGACGTGGCGGCCCGCGGCCTGGACGTCGACGGTCTGGACCTGGTGATCAACTTCGACATGCCGCGCTCCGGCGACGAGTACGTGCACCGCATCGGTCGCACCGGCCGCGCCGGCGGCGAAGGGCTGGCGATTTCGCTGATCTGCCACGGCGACTGGAACCTGATGTCGAGCATCGAGCGCTACCTCAAGCAGCGTTTCGAGCGGCGCACCGTCAAGGAGCTCAAGGGCAGCTACCAGGGGCCGAAGAACCTCAAGGCCTCGGGCAAGGCCGCCGGCAGCAAGAAGAAAAAGACCGACAAGGACGCCAAGAAGGCCGCGCCCAAGCGCAAGTCCGGCCCGCGCCCGGCCGGCAAGCCCTCGGCGCTGGTCAGCGAGGACGGCCTGGCGCCGCTCAAGCGCAAGAAGCCGGCGGCGGAGTAACCGGGCAGGAATGCCATGCTGTGGGTGGCGCTTTAGCGGCGAGTCGCGGCTCAAGCCCCTCCCACGGGGTCAATCCACCCCGACGAAGCCGCCGGTCTGGTGCTGCCACAGGCGCGCATACAGGCCGCCGCGGGCGACCAGCTCGGCGTGGCTGCCGCTCTCGACGATGCGCCCCTGGTCGATCACCACCAGGCGATCCATGCGCGCGATGGTCGACAGGCGGTGGGCGATGGCGATCACCGTCTTGCCCTGCATCAGCTCGTCCAGGCTGTCCTGGATCGCCGCCTCGACTTCCGAATCCAGCGCCGAGGTGGCTTCGTCCAGCACCAGGATCGGCGCGTCCTTGAGCAGCACGCGGGCGATGGCGATGCGCTGGCGCTGACCGCCGGACAGCTTGACCCCGCGCTCGCCGACCTGGGCGTCCATGCCGCGGCCGCCCTGGCCGTCGTCCAGCTGCGGAATGAAGGCGTCGGCGCGGGCCTTGTGCGCCGCCTCCAGCAACTGCGCCTCGCTGGCGTCCGGGCGGCCGTAGCGCAGGTTGTCGCGGATCGAGCGGTGCAGCAGGGCGGTGTCCTGGGTGACCATGCCGATCTGCGCGCGCAGGCTCTCCTGGCTCACCGCGGCGATGTCCTGGCCATCGACCAGGATGCGTCCGCTCTCCAGGTCGTACAGGCGCAGCAGCAGGTTGACCAGGGTCGACTTGCCGGCGCCGGACGGCCCGACCAGGCCGATCTTCTCGCCGGCGCGCACGTTCAGGCTGAGCCCGGCGATCACCCCGCCGACCTTGCCGTAGTGGAAGTGGATGTCCTCGAAACGTACCTCGCCGCGCTCCACCCGCAGCGGTTGGGCGCCCTCCCGGTCGAGCACCTGGCGCGGCTGGACTATGGTGTGCATGCCGTCCTGCACCGTGCCGACGTTCTCGAAGATGCCGTTGACCACCCACATCACCCACTCGGCCATGTTGTTGATGCGCAGCACCAGGCCCAGCGCCAGGGCGATGGCGCCGGTGCTGATCGACCCCAGGCTCCACAGCCACAGCGCCAGGGCGCCGGTGGCGACGATCAGCACGCCGTTGAGGCTGGTGATGCTGACGTCGAGCAGAGTCACGGTGCGGGTCTGCTGGTGCACCTTGTCCAGCAGCTCCTGCATGGCCTCGCGGGCGTAGCCTTCCTCCTCGCGGGCGTGGGCGAACAGCTTGAGCGTCATCACGTTGCTGTAGCCGTCCACCACCCGGCCCATGACCTTCGAGCGCGCCGCCGAGGCGGCGGCCGAGCGCTGCTTGATGCGCGGCACGAAATGGCGCAGCAGCAGGCAGTAGCCGACGATCCAGGCCAGCAGCGGCAGGATCAGGCGTACATCCGCGGCGGCGAACAGGTACAGCGCGCTGCCGGCGTAGACCACCACGAACCACAGCGCGTCGACCAGCTGCATGGCCGACTCGCGCAGGCTCGGCCCGGTCTGCATGATGCGTTGGGCGATACGCCCGGCGAAGTCGTTCTGGAAGAAGCTCAGGCTCTGCTTGAGCACGTAGCGGTGGTTCTGCCAGCGGATCAGGTTGGTCAGCCCCGGATTGACTGCCTGGTTGGCCAGCAGATCGTGCAGGCCGAACACCAGCGGGCGCAGGATCAGCGCCACCAGCAGCATCCACAGCAGCTCGCTGCGGTACTGCTGGAAGAACTCGGCGCTCGGCGTGCGTTGCGCCATGTCGATCAGGCGGCCGAGGAACTCGAACAGCGCCACCTCGATCACCGCGGCGAAGAAGCCCATCACCAGCAGGGCCAGCATCAGCGGCCAGACCTGGCGCAGGTAGTGCAGGTAGAAGCGCACCAGCCCGGCGGGCGGCTGCACGTCCGGGCTGGGTTTGAAGGCGTCGATCAGCGACTCGAAACGGCGGAACAGCATCGCAGGCATCCTGCCTTGATGAAGAGGGTTCGATGTTAGCGCGAGCCCGTCTCACTTAGCAGGGGTTTCTCCAGTTCGCCGGCCCAGGCCAGCAGCGGAACGGGCAGCTGCGGCTGCCAGATGCGCTTGAGCAGCACCAGCAGGTGCTCGGGTTCGCCGCGCTCGAAGGGCAGCCGCTCGATGTGCCGGTGCACCTGCCACTGGCCGTCCTGCAGGCGGGCGAAGTCGAAGCGGAAGGGGTGGAAGCCGGTCATGCCCAGGCGCAGGTCGGTGACGATCAGGCGGTCGCCGATCTGGTCGTAGCGCAGCACGCCGTCGGTGAACCAGGCCAGGCGCCGGTGCGCGGGCGAGTCGAGCAACTGCTCGCGCAGCTGTGTGCCGCGCGGCAGGCGCTGCAGCTGCGGCGGGGCGTCGTCGAACCAGCCGACCAGGGCTTCGTGGTAGTGCTCGCCGTCCAGCACTATGACCCGCCACAGCAGGCTGTTAAGCGGTGTCGGGGTGATGAACAGCTGCTCGGCGACGATGCCCTGGCGCGCCAGTTCGGCCTCCACCCGCTGCTCGGCCATGTATTTGCCGGCCAGGCTGAAACCGATATAGAGCGTGGACAGCGCCAGGGCCACCGCCGGCACCCGCCAGGCCTGTTCGCGCAGGCCGTTGAACAGGCCGATCACGACCGCAACCAGCAGTGGCAGGGTATACAGCGGGTCGATGATGAACAGGCTGGACCAGGCGGTGGGAATCGGCATCAGCGGCCAGAACAGCTGGGTGCCGTAGCTGGTGAAGGCGTCCAGCACGGGGTGGGTGAACAGAATCAGCCAAACGGTGAGCAGCAGGCGTCTGGCCGAATAGCCGGGGTGAGGCCGAAAACGCCTGACCAGCCAGGTCAACAGCAGGGCCAGGCCGCTGAGGACGAACAGCGAATGGCTGAAACCGCGGTGGTAGGTCATGTCCGCCACGGCGTCGCCGTAGTCGATGACCACGTCGAGATCCGGCAGGGTGCCGAGCATGGCGCCGTACAGCAGCGCCTTGCGCCCCTGCCAGCGGCCGAGCAGGGCGCCCTGGATGCTGGCGCCGAGTACGGCTTGGGTGATCGAATCCATCAGTTGAGCTCGCGTGAGGGCAGGTCGCTACGTTAGCCGAGGCCGTGGCCGAATGCCGCGGAGAAATTTCAAGCAAAGGTTACAGCGTCAGCGGCTATCCTGACGGCCTGAATCTCGCGGATCCAAGCCATGCTGATCGTCTCCAACGCCGTCCACCTGCCGCTCGAGGAAATCGAGCTGAGCGCCATTCGCGCCCAGGGCGCCGGCGGGCAGAACGTCAACAAGGTGTCCAGCGCCGTGCACCTGCGCTTCGACAGCCAGGCCTCGTCCTTGCCGCCGTTCTACAAGCAGCGCCTGCTGGCGCTGGCCGACAGCCGCATCACCGCGGACGGGGTGGTGATCATCAAGGCGCAGCAGTACCGCACCCAGGAGCAGAACCGCGCCGATGCCCTCGAACGCCTGGCCGAGCTGATCCGCAGCGCCGGCAAGACCGAGAAGAAGCGCCGCCCGACCAAGCCGACCCTGGGCTCGAAGCAGCGCCGCCTGGACGGCAAGAGCAAACGTGGGGCGATCAAGGCGGGGCGGGGGCGGGTGGATTTCTAGTCCGTCGTGGTGCGCGCTTGCTTCAACCGCGCCCGGCCAGATAGGCCTGGTAGTCGGGAATGCGGTACTCGTGCTGCTGCTCCAGCAGGCTGCTGCTGAGCAGGTAGTCGGCGCTGCTCTCGTTGCATGCCACCGGGATGTTCCACACCGCGGCGACCCGCAGCAGCGCCTTGATGTCCGGGTCGTGCGGCTGCGGCTCGAAGGGGTCCCAGAAGAACACCAGGATGTCCACGCGCTGCTCGGCGATGCGCGCGCCGAGCTGCTGGTCGCCGCCCAGCGGGCCGCTGATCATGCTTTCCACCGGCAGCCCCAGGCGCTTGCTCAGCAACAGGCCGGTGGTGCCGGTGGCGAGCAGCTCGTGACGCGCCAGCTTGTCGCGCTGGCGTTCGCACCAGTCGAGGAGAAAGCCCTTGCAGTGGTCGTGGGCCACCAGGGCGATGCGTTTGCGCGCCGGCAGGCTGGCGCTGGTGAAGCTGATACGGCTCATCGGCATTCCTCGGTCACATCAGCCGCGCCAGGGCCCGGCAGTTGTCCAGCATGCGGTTGGAGAAGCCCCATTCGTTGTCGTACCAGGCCATCACCTTGAGCAGCTTGCCGCTGGCCTTGGTGTGGTTGGCGTCGACGATCGACGACAGCGGGTTGTGGTTGAAGTCGCAGGACACCAGCGGCAGGCTGTTGTAGCCCAGCACCGGCGACTGTTCGCTGGCGGCCTTGAGCAGGGCGTTGACCTCCTCGGCGCTGGTCTCGCGCTTGAGCTGCAGGGTCAGGTCGACCAGCGACACGTTGATCACCGGTACCCTGACGGCCATGCCGGTGAGCTTGCCGGCCAGCTCCGGCAGCACCAGGCCGACCGCTTCGGCGGCGCCGGTCTTGGTCGGGATCATCGACTGGGTGGCCGAGCGGGCGCGGTAGGGGTCGCTGTGGTAGACGTCGGAGAGGTTCTGGTCGTTGGTGTAGGCGTGGATGGTGGTCATCAGCCCCTGCTCGATGCCCAGCTCGCGGTGCAGCACCTGAGCCACCGGCGCCAGGCAGTTGGTGGTGCAGGAGGCGTTGGAGAGGATCTGCATGGCCGGCGTCAGCACGCCTTCGTTGACCCCGTACACCAGGGTGGCATCGGCGCCCTTGGCCGGCGCCGAGATCAGCACCTTGCGCGCACCGGCGGCGAGATGGGCGGCGGCCTTGTCGCGTTCGGTGAACAGCCCGGTGCATTCGAACACCACGTCCACCTGATGGGCTTTCCAGGGCAGTTCGGCCGGGTTGCGGATGGCGCTGACGGCGATGCGGTCGCCGTTGACCCACAGGCTCTCGCCATCGGCCACCACCTCGCCGGCGAAGGGGCCGTGTACGCTGTCGTGGCGCAGCAGGTGGGCGTTCATGGCGCTGTCGCCCAGATCGTTGATCGCCACCACCTGCAAATGCTGGCGATAATCCTGGGTATAGAGTGCGCGCAGTACGTTGCGGCCGATACGGCCAAAACCATTGATGGCGATTCGCAGGGGCATGGTGAGGGTTCTCGTGATTTTGTTGTTGGAATTACAAGATTATTCGCATGAGACTAGAAATCAAGCCTTTTGAATGGCAGTATTTTGTTAAAACTACAAACAGACGCTAGCTGCTAGCCTGGAGACCCCCATGCACCCCCGCGTTGTTGAAGTCACCGACCGCCTGATCGAGCGCAGCCGCGCCACCCGCCAGCGTTACCTGGCGATGATCCGCGCGGCTGCCAGCGAAGGGCCGCAGCGCGGCAAGCTGCAGTGCGCCAATTTCGCCCATGGCGTGGCCGGTTGCAGCGGCCACGACAAGCAGACCCTGCGCCTGATGGACGCGGCCAACGTGGCCATAGTTTCTGCTTACAACGACATGCTCTCGGCGCACCAGCCCTACGAGCAGTTTCCCGAGCAGATCAAGCAGGCCCTGCGCGAGCTCGGCTCGGTGGGCCAGTTCGCCGGCGGCGTGCCGGCCATGTGCGACGGCGTCACCCAGGGCGAGCCGGGCATGGAGCTGGGCATCGCCAGCCGCGAGGTGATCGCCATGTCCACCGCCGTGGCGCTGTCGCACAACATGTTCGACGCCGCGCTGTACCTGGGCGTGTGCGACAAGATCGTCCCCGGCCTGCTGATGGGGGCGCTGCGCTTCGGCCACCTGCCGTCGCTGTTCGTGCCGGCCGGTCCCATGACCTCGGGCCTGTCCAACAAGGAAAAGGCCGACGTGCGCCAGCGCTACGCCGAGGGCAAGGCCAGCCGCGACGAGCTGCTGGCGGCGGAGATGGCCGCCTACCACGGCCCGGGCACCTGCACCTTCTACGGCACCGCCAACACCAACCAGCTGCTGATGGAGGTGATGGGCCTGCACCTGCCGGGCGCCTCCTTCATCAACCCCGGTACGCCGCTGCGCGAGGCGCTGACCCGCGAGGCGGCGCGCCAGGTCACCCGCCTGACCAAGCAGAGCGGCCAGTTCATGCCCATCGGCGAGATCGTCGACGAGCGCTGCCTGGTCAACTCCATCGTCGCCCTGCACGCCACCGGCGGTTCGACCAACCATACCTTGCACATGCCGGCTATCGCCCGCGCCGCCGGCATCCTGCTGACCTGGCAGGACATGGCCGAGCTCTCCGAGGTGGTGCCGACCCTGGCCCACGTCTATCCCAACGGCAAGGCCGACATCAACCACTTCCAGGCCGCCGGCGGCATGGCCCTGCTGATTCGCGAGCTGCTCGCGGCCGGCCTGCTGCACGAGGAGGTCAACACCGTGGCCGGCCGCGGCCTGTCGCGCTACACCCGCGAGCCCTTCCTCGACGACGGCCAGCTGGTCTGGCGCGACGGCCCCAGCAAGAGCCTGGAGGAGAGCGTGCTGCGCCCGGTGGCGCGGCCCTTCTCGCCGGAGGGCGGCCTGCGCCTGATGCAGGGCAACCTCGGCCGCGGGGTGATGAAGGTCTCCGCGGTGGCCCCCGAGCATCAGCTGGTGGAGGCGCCGGCGCTGGTGTTCGAGGATCAGCTGGAGCTGGTCGAGGCGTTCAAGGCCGGCCAGCTGGAACGCGATTTCGTCGCCGTGGTGCGTTTCCAGGGCCCGCGCAGCAACGGCATGCCCGAGCTGCACAAGATGACCCCCTATCTCGGCGTGCTGCAGGACCGCGGCTTCAAGGTGGCGCTGGTCACCGACGGGCGCATGTCCGGCGCCTCGGGCAAGATCCCGGCGGCCATCCATGTCTGTCCCGAGGCCTTCGACGGCGGCCCGCTGGCGCGGGTGCGCGACGGCGACATCATTCGCCTCGACGGCCACAGCGGCGAGCTGCTGCTGAAGGTCGATGCGGCCGAGCTGGCGGCGCGCGAACTGGCCGCTGCGCCTGCGCCGGCAGCGGGCTGCGGGCGCGAGCTGTTCGCCTTTATGCGGCACAACTTCAGCAGCGCCGAGCAGGGCGCCAGCGCCTTCACCGCCAGCTTGGAGTCGCTGACGTGAAGCTGGCGCTGGTAGGCGATATCGGCGGCACCAACGCGCGCTTCGCCCTGTGGCGCGACGCGCAGCTCGATAGCGTGCGGGTGCTGGCCACCGCCGATTATCCGACCCCCGAGGCGGCCATTCGCGCCTACCTGCAGGGCCTGGAGCTGCCGCTGGGCGCGGTGGACTCGGTGTGCCTGGCCTGCGCCGGGCCGGTCGGCGGCGACGAGTTCCGCTTCACCAACAACCACTGGCGCCTCAGTCGCAGCGCGTTCTGCCGCGACTTGCAGGTGCGCGAGCTGCTGCTGATCAACGACTTCTCCGCCATGGCCCTGGGCATGACCCGCCTGCGCGAGGACGAGCGCAGGCCGATCTGCCCCGGCCAGGCGCAGGCCGGGCGCCCCTGCGTGGTGATCGGCCCCGGCACCGGCCTCGGCGTCGGCACCCTGCTGGCCACGGCCGGCGGCGGCTGGCAGGCGCTGCCGGGGGAGGGTGGGCACGTCGACCTGCCCATCGCCACGCCGCGCGAGGCCGAGCTGTGGCAGCTGCTGTATCGCCAGCTCGGCCATGTGCGCGCCGAAGACGTGCTCAGCGGCGGCGGCCTGCTGCTGCTGTACCGGGCGCTATGCCAGCTGGACGGCGCCGAGCCGCGCCTGGCCTCGCCGGCCGAGGTGACGGCGGCGGCGCTGGCCGGCGATGCGCTGGCCGGCGCGGTGATCGAGCAGTTCAGCGTCTGGCTCGGCCGCGCCGCCGGCAACCTGGTGCTCAGCCTCGGCGCGCGCGGCGGGGTCTATGTGGTCGGTGGCGTGGTACCGCGTTTCGCCGAGCTGTTTCTGGCCAGCGGCTTCGCCGCGGCGCTACGCGACAAGGGCTGCATGAGCCATTACTTCGACGGCATCCCGGCCTGGCTGGTGACCGCCGAATACCCCGGCCTGATGGGTGCCGGCGTGGCGTTGCAGCAGGCAGCGGGGTAGGGTGTGCGGGGCCGCCTAGGCCATGCGTACCAAGATCCGTGCAGAACAATCAAAGTGGCGAGATGAGCCAGTCCCGTAGCCCGGATTTCATCCGCGCTATAGAGGCATAACAAGAAAGGTGGCGGACCATGAGCCAGCCCGGAAAATCCATTCTCCTGGTCGATGACGACGCGGAGATTCGCGACCTGCTACAGACCTACCTGAGCCGCGCCGGCTTCGCCGTGCGCGCCGCCTGCGACGGTGCCGGCTTTCGCCAGGCGCTGTGCGCCGAACCGGCCGACCTGGTGATTCTCGACGTGATGCTGCCCGACGAGGACGGCTTCAGCCTGTGCCGCTGGGTGCGCGAACACCAGCGCTTCGCCCTGGTGCCGATCATCATGCTCACCGCCAGCTCCGACGAGGCCGACCGGGTCATCGGCCTGGAGCTGGGCGCCGACGACTACCTGGGCAAGCCGTTCAGCCCGCGCGAGCTGCAGGCGCGGATCAAGGCGCTGCTGCGTCGCGCACAGTTCAGCCAGGTGGCGGGCGGCGAGGTGCTGGCCTTCGACCAGTGGCGCCTGGACATGGTCAGCCACCGCCTGTTCCATGCCGATGGCGAGGAGGTGATCCTCTCCGGCGCCGACTTCGCCCTGCTCAAGCTCTTTCTCGATCACCCGCAGCAGATCCTCGATCGCGACACCATCGGCAACGCCACCCGCGGCCGCGAGGTGATGCCGCTCGAGCGCATCGTCGACATGGCGGTCAGCCGTCTGCGCCAGCGCCTGCGCGACACCGACAAGCCGCCGCGGCTGATCCGCACCGTGCGCGGCAGCGGCTACCTGCTGGCGGCCCAGGTGACGGCGCAGCATGGCTAGCTGGCGGCGCTGGTTGCCGGTGCCGCGCTCGCTGCTCGGGCGCATGCTGCTGCTGACCCTGCTGGTGGTGCTGCTGGCGCAGGCGTTGTCCAGTTTCATCTGGGTCTCGCAGTTGCGCGCCAGCCAGATGGAGGGCCTGCTCACCAGCGCGCGCAGCCTGGCGCAGTCGATGGCCGCCAGCGTCAGCTACTTCCGCTCGCTGCCGATAGGCTACCGGCCGCTGGTGCTCGATCAGTTGCGCAACATGGGCGGCACGCGCTTCTTCGTCTCGCTCAACGACAAGCCGCTGCAGATGCAGGTGCTGCCGCCGACGCCGCGCAAGCGCGCGGTGCTCGAGGCGGTCGAGGCCACCCTGCGCGAGCGTCTGGGCAGCGGCCTGGACATCTCCCTGCAGTTCGTCAGCCCGGAGGACCTGCGCATCTTCAACAGCGGCCTGAAACTCGACGAACTGCCGCGTTCCTGGGCGCACTACGCGCTGAGCCTGGAGCCGCTCAATCCGCCGGTACTGGTGACGCAGATCCGGATCGCCGAGGGCGAATGGCTGTACCTGGCGTCCTTGCTGCCCGAGCCCTATGTCGGCCTGGAGCAGCAGGGCCTGCCGGCGCAGCAGCTGTGGTTCATCATCCTCACCAGCAGTTTTCTGCTGCTGTTCATCGGCATTCTGGTGCACTGGCAGAGCCGTCCGCTCAAACGCCTGGCGCGGGCGGCGCGGGAAATGTCGCTGGGCAGCGAGGTGGAGCCGCTGGCCGAGGCCGGCGGCAGCGAGGTGGTGGAGGTCAGCCGCGCCTTCAATGCCATGCGCGAGCGCATCGGCCGTTACCTCAACGAGCGCAGCCAGCTGTTCAGCGCCATCTCCCACGATTTGCGCACGCCGATCACCCGCCTGCGCCTGCGCGTCGAGCTGCTCGACGACGACGCGCTGCAGGCCAAGTTCGGCCGCGACCTGGACGAGCTGGAGATGCTGGTCAAGGGCGCGCTGCAGTGCGTCAAGGACACCGACATCCACGAGAACATCGAGCCGGTCGACCTCAATCACCTGCTGCACGGGGTGGTCGAGCCCTACCTGGGTAACGGTCGGGTGACGGTCGAGGGCCGTGCGCTGGCGCCCTATCCGGGCAAGCCGCTGGCGCTCAAGCGCTGCATCGGCAACCTGGTGGACAACGCACTGAAATACGGCGAGCGCGCCCACCTGCAGATCGAGGACGACGGCCAGGCCTTCGTCCTGCACGTCGACGACGAAGGCCCGGGGGTACCGGAACAGCGCCTGGAGCAGGTGTTCGAGCCGCATTTCCGCCTGGCCGGGCAGCAGCAGGGCTACGGCCTGGGCCTGGGCATCGCGCGCAATATCGCCCACAGCCACGGCGGCGAACTGAGCCTGCGCAACCTGCGCGAGGGCGGCCTGCGAGTGACCCTGAGTTTGCCCAGGTAGGGTGCGCCCCGCGGTCCACCCTGTGGGAGCGGCTTCAGCCGCAGACGCCGCGGCTCAGATCCCCTGGGGAATCTCTTCGCCGCCGAGGGCGCTGAACAGCTCGGGGAGGAACTCCACCAGGGTCATCATCATCAGGGTAAAGCTGGCGTCCTGCTGGGCCAGGGCGTCTTCGCCGCCGTCCTGTTCGGCCTGCTCCTGGAGGATGTCCTCGAAGCGCAGGCGCTTGATCACCAGCTTGTCGTCGAGCACGAACGACAGCTTGTCCTGCCAGGCCAGCGACAGCTGGGTGACCTGCTTGCCGGTGGACAGGTGCAGCTGGATTTCCTCGCTGGTCAGGTCCTGGCGCTTGCAGCGCACCACGCCACCGTCCTCGTGGGTGTCGCGCAGCTCGCACTCGTCGAGCACGTAGAAGCCCTCGGCGGCCTTCTGCGTCTTCAGCCAGTCGGTGAGGGTGGCGGTGGGCGCGATCTTCACCGACAGCGGGCGCACCGGCAGCGAGCCGATGGCCTCACGCAGGGTGGAGAGCAGGTCTTCGGCCTTCTTGGCGCTGGCGCTGTCGACCAGGATCAGGCCCTGCTTCGGCGCGATGGCGGCGAAGGTGCCGGACTTGCGGATAAAGGCGCGCGGCAGGAAGGCCTGGACGATCTCGTCTTTCAACTGATCGCGTTCCTTCTTGTATACCTTGCGCATCTGGCTGTTCTCGATCTCGTCGACCTTCTCCTTCAGTGCGTCGCGCACCACCGAGCCGGGCAGGATGCGTTCTTCCTTGCGCGTGCCGATCAGCAGGAAGTCGCCGCTGACATGCACCAGCGGCGCATCGGCGCCCTTGCCGAAGGGCGCGCTGAAGCCGTAGGTGGTCAGCTCCTGGCTGGCGCAGGGACGCGCCGGCTTGCTCGCCAGCGCGGTTTCCAGCGCGTCGGCATCGAAGGGGATGTCCTGGGTGAGGCGATAGACCAGCAGGTTACGAAACCACATGAGCGGGTGACTCTCCATTGGCGTGATGGTCGCGGGGCGGCGCTCGGGCTGCAGGTGGCGCGCCGCGACGGGAAGGGGGGCGGGTGGTCGCGAGATCGCGGCCTGGCCGCCAGCGCAAAGCGCGCATTATTCTCCCCTCGCGGGCTCAGGCCAACCCTGGCATCGGGCCAGCGGGAAAATTCCCGGGTCTCGCCTAAGTTCTTGCTGGAGCGATAGAAATTTTTTGCATCGGGGCTTGCCAAGGTGCAGATCGCTCTCTAGAATGCGCCCCACTTCGAGAGTGAAGGGTGATTAGCTCAGCCGGGAGAGCATCTGCCTTACAAGCAGAGGGTCGGCGGTTCGATCCCGTCATCACCCACCAATCTCGCAGTTACGCGCAGCGGTAGTTCAGTCGGTTAGAATACCGGCCTGTCACGCCGGGGGTCGCGGGTTCGAGTCCCGTCCGCTGCGCCATTCTTCTCCTCGCTCCATCCCCTCCTGTGACGCCTCTTCGGCATTCGCCGAAAACCTCAGAAAATTCCTTTGTTTGCTTGAACTTATGCGCATCGCTCGGCTCCTATGCCGTAGCCAGTGATCGCGGCGGACTGCTAAGCTCGCGCTTTCACACGACGGCCTTTGGGCGCATCTACAAGGAACAAGCATGAAACAGCATCGTTTGGCGGCGGCGGTAGCCCTGGTGGGCCTGGTGCTCGCCGGTTGCGATTCGCAAACCAGCGAAGTCGAACTCAAGACCCCGGCGCAGAAAGCCTCCTACGGCATCGGCCTGAACATGGGCCGCAGCCTGTCCGAGGAAGGCATGGACGATCTGGACTCCAACGCCGTCGCCCAGGGCATCGAGGATGCGCTGGCGAAGAAAGAGCCGCGCATCAAGGACGAGGACATGATCGAGGCCTTCTCCTTCCTGCAGACCCGTGCCGAAGAGCGCATGGCGGCGCTGAACAAGGAAGCGGCCGAAGCCGGCAAGAAGTTCCTCGAGGAAAATGGCAAGCGCGAAGGCGTGGTCACCACCGAATCCGGTCTGCAGTACGAAGTGGTGAAGAAGACCGACGGTGCCCAGCCCAAGGCAACCGACGTGGTGACCGTGCACTACGAAGGCAAGCTGACCGACGGCAGCGTGTTCGACAGCTCGGTCGCGCGCGGCAGCCCCATCGACCTGCCGGTGGGCGGGGTGATTCCGGGTTGGGTCGAAGGCCTGCAGCTGATGCACGTCGGCGAGAAGTACAAGCTGTACATCCCCAGCGAACTGGCTTACGGCGAGCAGAGCCCGTCGCCGGCGATCCCGGCCAACTCGGTGCTGGTGTTCGATCTGGAGCTGATCGGCATCAAGGAACAGGCTGCCGCGGAGTAACACCCGGCAGTTCGACGCAGCGCCCCGTCTCGACGGGGCGTTGCCGTTTTTGACGGTCGAGAAATCGACCTGTGGGGCTTGTGTTCGGTCGCAGGTGTTACGCTTATGCACATTATGGGAAGCATTCCTAACAAGACCCCGTTACACCGACAGGCTCATCAAGTCAATTTTCAAGTGATTGATTTTATTGAATTTTGTGGGCTGGGCAAAAAATACCCGATCTGTCCGCAGGCCGCATGCCACGGGGCTTTGATAAGCTTGTCGAACGCCTGTTAACAGGTTTATCCACAGCTTCGGTGGATAAGCCGAGCAAGCCCAGGCGGCGCCTGGGTTACGAGGAGGAGCGATGAAAACTCCGTGGAAACTGGCGCGTTACCTGCCCATGGCGGCGCGTTTCCTGCGCGAGGGACGCCTGCCGGAACTGCTCAGCGCCCTGGGCGACAAGCGCACGCCGCAGGGTGCCCGCTTCGCCGGGCTGCGCGAGGATCTGCGGCTGTTGCGCGCGCTGTGCCTGGCCTGGCTGAAGGGCGATTACCGGCAGATCAGCAGCCAGGCGCTGCTGATGGTGGTGGCCGCCTTGCTGTATTTCCTCTCCCCGCTGGATGCCATACCCGATTGGCTGGTGGGGCTGGGTTTCATCGACGATCTGGCCGTGCTGGCCTGGGTGCTGCGTACCTGGCGCGGCGAGCTGGACGCCTTCAAGGTCTGGCGGGCAGCGCAGACGCCCGAGCAGCTGGCGCTTATCGAGCGCTTGCCGCCTGCGCCGCCGGCGAGTCCGCAGCGCTCCTGAGCGCCTCCTCCAGCCATTGCTCAATCCGGCCCTGGTCGCGCAGTTCCACCAGCAGCGCGTCCAGGCGTTCGGCCGCCACCGGCAGGTGCGGCCCGTAGGCGCAGTGCACCTGATAGCGCTGTACCACCCAGGGACTGAAATCCAGGCGCAGTTGCGGGTGCTGGGCGAGCTTGTAGGCCAGGTTGCGGCGCATGTCGATCACCGCATCCAGGCGCTGCTTGTCGAGCATCTGCAGGCTGGTATCGAGGTCGCGCACGTCCTGACGCAGGATGCGCTGGTCGGCGAAGGCTGCCATCAGTGGTGCGCTGTAGACGTAGCCGAGGCTGGTGCCGAGCACCTTGCCATGCAGGCTTTGCAGGCTGGTCAAGGGCGCCGTGTCGCGGTGCTGCAACAGCACGTCTTCCTCCTCGTAAAGCGGCGGCGACCAGTGCAGGCGCTGCGGCTCGCCGACCCACTCGGGGTTCGCGTTGCAGATCAGGTGCAGGCGGCCCTGCTGCAGGTAGGTTTCCAGGCGGTTGTTCGGCGTTTCGATGAATTCCACCGGCAGATCCAGGCGCAGCGCCAGTTCCAGGCCGAGGCGGTGGGCCAGGCCACGCTGCAGGCGCTGCTGCTCCACGCCCACATAGGGCATGGCGTCGGCCGGGCCATAACCCCAGCGCAGGCTGTCGGCAGCGCAGGGCAGGGCCAGCAGGCCGCAAAGCAATGCGTAGAGTCTGCGCAAAAGAAACTCCCCCGCCCAGTGGGCTCTAATGCCAAAGCAGTATAGATCACGCCCCTGGCGGCGGCCGCCTGTTAAGATGGCCGCTCGCAAGGAAGGCGCCGAGGTCGTCGGTGCTGCTTTCCAACGGAGAGAGTCATGACAGTGCAAATCATTGCCCGCGACGGCGAGCCGGAGTACGCCGTGCTGCCCTGGGCCGACTATCAGGCGCTGCTGCAGGCGGCCGGGCGTCAGGGCGAGGCCGAGCCGGTTCAGGCGGTCGCGCCGAGCCAGGGGGCGCGGCCGGCGCTGGCGCAGTTGCAGGCCCTGCGCGAGGCCAAGGGCCTGAGCGCCGAGGCGCTGGCGCGCAGCGTGGGCATCAGCCCGCATTACCTGGCCATGATCGAGCGCGGCGAGCGTCAGCCCGACGCCGCCATCCTGCGCGCGCTGGCCTGGGCGCTGGAGCTGGAGGGCTGGTCTTGAGCGTACGCATCAGCCGCCAGCACTGGCAGGCCCTGCTCGACGAACTGGACGACGCCCGCCGTCAGCGCCACCTGCTGACCTACCGGGCGCTGATCGAGCGCCTGGAGCTGCCCACGCCGGCCATGCAGACCCTCACCGCCGCGCTGGAGCATCTGGCCGCGCTGGATGCCCGCGCCGAGCGCCCGCTGCGCAGCGCCCTGGTGATCAGCCAGGGCGCCAGTCGCCTGCCGCGTACCGGTTTCTTCGACTGCGTCACCCGCCTGGGGCGCTTCAGCGGCGCCCCCGACGGCGTCGCCGCGGCTTCCTGGCATGCCGCCGAAGTGGTGCGGGTGTTCGAGTTCGATTATCCCGCGGATGTCTAGGCTGCTCTGGCGGTTGCGTGCAGGCCTGGGCTACTGGCTGGCCCGGCGCCTGTTCCACTGGCCCTGGCTGCTGCGCCAGCCGCGGGCCTGGCAGTGGCTGCAGGGGCAGTACGCGCGCCAGGCCAAGCTGGGCGACGTGCCGGCGCAGAGTTTCTACGGGCATATCCTGCTGTTTCGCGGTCAGGGCCTCGGCGCGCGCGAGGAGGGGCTACGCCTGCTGCGCCTGGCGGCCGAAGGCGGCGACGGCAAGGCCGCTTACCAGTTGGGCGTGCAGGCGCTGCGGGGCGATGCCCGCCAGGCTCCGGACGGCCAGGCCGCAGCCCACTGGTGGGAGCTGGCATTCGCCGCCGGCCATCCGCTGGCTGCCGCTCGCCTGCACCGCCTGTACCGCGACGGCGCGCCCGGGTTGGCGGCCGATCCCGAGCTGGCCGAGCGCTATGCGGCGCCCGACGAGGCGAGCGACTCAGGCCGATAGCCGCTCGAGGATATGCAGGCTGTAGCCGGGCACCGCCTTGGCCTGGCGTTTAGCCTCCGAGGCCAGTTCGGCCAACTGCGCGGCGTCCAGGTTCGGGCAGTCCTCGGCCTGCAGGCATACCACGCCGATGGAGAGCGACAGCAGGGCGAATTCCTGGCGTTGGCCCTGGCGATTGTGCGCGCTGAAGCAGCCGGCCTGCAGGTGTTCTTCGCGGTAGAAGCGCCGGCACTGGCTCTGGAAATCCTCGATCAGGCGGCCGAGCCTGTCGCGCCAGTCGGCCGAGCCGAGCACCAGGAGAAAGTCGTCGCCGCCGATATGGCCGACGAAGTCGCGCGCCGGGTCGACCCGCTCGCTCAGGCACTGCGCCAGGCACAGCAGCACCTCGTCGCCCCTGGCGTAGCCGTAGAGGTCGTTGAAGGGCTTGAAGCTGTCGATGTCGACGTAGCAGATCGCCGCCGTGCGCCCCTGTTGCAGCAGGCGGGTCAGGCACTGCTGGATCGGTACGTTGCCCGGCAGCAGGGTCAGCGGGTTGGCGTGGCGCGCCTGCTGCAGCTTCTGTTCGGTGATCAGCTTGAGCACGTCGATCACCCGGCCCAGGCCGAGGTAGCGGCCGTTCTGGGTGATGATGAAGTCTTCCTCGATGCGCTGGCGCGCGCGGCTGGTGAGCAGGCGGCTGACCTTCTGCAGCGATTGCGCCAGTTCCACGGCGAGAAAGTCCTGGCTCATCAGCCGACTGATCGGCTTGCGCGCGAACAGGTCGGTGGCGAAGGGCTTGAGCAGCGCGTCGGAGAGCGAATGGCGATGGACGATGCCGACCGGTTGGCGCTGCTCGTCGAGCACTGCCAGGGAGTTGAGGTTGGCCTGGGCGCGGAAGGCTTCCAGCACTTCGGCGATGGCGGTGTGCTGGTCGACCGCCGGCTGTTCGTTCAGCAGTGCGCCGAGGTCGCGACCTTCGTCGCCCAGGCCGACCTGGCCGCCCTGCAGGCGCGGCAGCAGCTGGCGGGCATCGCGCGGCGGCTTTTCCTGCGGGCGGCTGAGCAGGTAGCCCTGCACCAGATCGACGCCCATCTCGGCCAGCACGGCCAGTTCCTCGGCCAGTTCGATGCCTTCGGCGATCACCTGGGCGCGCGAGGCTTCGGCCATTTTCAGGATGGAGCCGACGAACTCGCGCTTGACCGTGTCCAGGTGGATGCCGTCGATGAAATGGCGGTCGATCTTCACGTAGTCCGGGCGCAGTTCCGACCACAGGCGCAGGCTGGAGTAGCCGGCGCCAAGGTCGTCGAGGGCGATGGAAAAGCCCATGGCGCGGTAGTGGTGCAGGGCGTTGTCGAGCAGGGCGAAGTCTTCGGTGGGCGACTGTTCGGTGAGTTCGATCACCACCTGGCTCGGCGGAATGCCGAACGCCTGCAGCAGCTGCAGGGTGCGCCCCGGCTGGTGACTGGGATCGAGCAGCGATTCCGGCGAAACGTTGAGAAACAGCTTGCCCTCCAGGCCCTGGGCGCTGAAGCGCTGGCAGGCGCTCTTGCGGCAGGCCATCTCCAGCTCGCTCAGGCGGCCGGCGTGGCGGGCCACGGCGAACAGCGTCAGCGGCGAGTGCAGCGGGCTGTTGGAGGGGCCGCGGGTCAGCGCCTCGTAGCCGAGGATGCGCTGCTCGGAAAGCGAGACGATGGGCTGGAACAGGCTGTTGAGGTCGCCGTGAGCGAGGATGATCCCCAGTGCGCTCAACTGCTCGGTGACGGTCATGGTGGTCTCGATCTGGCGAAAAAACGAAAGGGTCGGCTTTTGGCCGACCCTCGCATTTCACGACAGTTCGATGACGCTTTGATGACGTCTGATGATTTGTCTCAGTGCAGCGCCAGGGATGGATTCAGCCCCAGGTAGTCGAGCAGGATGCGCCCGGACTCGGCCAGGTAGGCGTCGTCCTCCGGGGTGCTCTTGTCGTCTTCCGGCGGCAGGGCGTCCTCGTCTTCCTTCTGCAGTTCCTTGAGCAGCTCCTCGCCCTTGGCCTGGCGGCGGTTGTTCTCCAGCTTCAACTGCTTGGCCTCGACTTCGGCCTGGCGCGCTCGACGGGTGTGTTCGTTGAGGCTGACGCGGGTCTCGGCCATCAGCTGCTTGGCCAGGGTCAGGCGGTCGCGGGTGAAGACGAAGTCCGGGTCGTTGGCGGTGCGCCGGTCATGCCGGGTGGTCAGCTCGGCGAGGAAGGGCTTGATCGGATCCAGCTCGGGTTTGATCGCCGGGCGGATGCTGTCCCAGGGCAGGGCGGCGGGCAGGGCGCTCTCGCCGATGTCCTTGGTGTCCATCACGTCCGGGTAGAGGATGTCGGGGATCACCCCCTGGTGCTGGGTGCTCTGCCCGGAGACGCGGTAGAACTTGGCCAGGGTCAGCTTCAGCTCGCCGTGGTTGAGCGGCTGGATGGTCTGCACCGTACCCTTGCCGAAGGTCTGGCCACCGAGGATCAGCGCTCGGTGGTAGTCCTGCATGGCGCCGGCGAAGATTTCCGAGGCCGAGGCGGACAGGCGGTTGACCAGCACGGCCAGCGGGCCGGTGTAGTAGGTGCCGGTGTTCTCGTCGGCGAGCACATCGACGCGGCCGTCAGCGTTGCGCACCAGCACGGTGGGGCCCTGTTCGATGAACAGGCCGGTCAGTTCGGTGGCTTCCTGCAGCGAGCCGCCGCCGTTGTTGCGCAGGTCGATGACCACACCGTCGACCTTCTCCGCCTTCAGCTCGCTGAGCAGGCGTTTGACGTCGCGGGTGGTGCTCTTGTAGTTGGGGTCGCCGGCGCGGAAGGCCTTGAAGTCCAGGTAGAAGGCCGGAATCTCGATGACCCCGAGCTTGTAGTTGCGCCCCTCGTGGGCCAGTTCAAGGACCTTCTTCTTAGCCGCCTGCTCCTCGAGCTTGACCGCCTCGCGAGTGATGGTGACCACCTTGCTGGTCTGGTCGCTGGGCGCGTTGCTCGCCGGGATCACCTCCAGGCGGACGGTGGAGCCCTTGGGCCCGCGGATCAGCTTGACCACTTCGTCCAGGCGCCAGCCGATCACATCGACCATCTCGCCGTTGCCCTGGGCCACGCCAACTATCTTGTCCGCCGGGGCGATCTGCTTGCTCTTCTCCGCCGGGCCGGCCGGCACCAGGCGCACCACCTTGACGTGCTCGTTGTCGCTCTGCAGCACCGCACCGATGCCCTCCAGCGACAGGCTCATGTTGATGTCGAAGTTTTCCGCGTTGTCCGGCGACAGGTAGGTGGTGTGCGGGTCGTAGGTGGTGGCGAAGGCATTGATATAGGCCTGGAACACGTCCTCGCCGCGGGTCTGCTTGAGCCGCGCCAGCTGGTTGTTGTAGCGCTTGGTCAGCAGTTCCTGGATGTCCTTGGTGTCCTTGCCGGCGATCTTCAGGCGCAGCACCTCGTCCTTGACCCGCTTGCGCCACAGCTCGTCGAGCTCGGCGCGGTTCGCCGCCCAGGGCGCCTTCTCGCGGTCCACTTCGAGGCTCTCGTCGACGCCGAAGTCGATCTTGTCGACGCCCTTGGCCAGCTCGGCCAGGGCGAATTCCAGGCGCTCCTGCAGGCGCACCAGGTGGCGGCGGTAGATGACGAAGCCGGGTTCGAGGTCGCCGCTTTTCAGCAGGTCGTCGAACTTGTTGCGCCACTGGTTGAACTCGGCGATATCGGCGGCGGTGAAGTAGCTGCGCGCCGGGTCGAGCAACTTGAGGTAGTTGTCGTAGATCTGCAGCGAACGCTCGTCGTTCAGCGGCGGCTTGTTGTAGTGGTGGCGCCTGAGCAGTTCCACCACGTTGAGGCTGGCAATCACCTGCTCGCGATCCGGCTGCAGGTAGTCCCAGTCGGCGGCACTGGTGGTCTTGGCCGCCAACGGCAGGGCACTGAAGCCGAGGACGAGGGCGAGGGCGGTGCTTGCGAGAGAGCGCTTCATGCTGATTCGACGTAGTGGCAGGTGATAACGCATATTAGGCCGTAATTGAGCGCGCCAGGTTCCGTTGGCGCCAGGCGGGAGGCCGACGGTCGACGTCGGGCCCGATTTCACTTCCACTATGGGGGCAGCATGAAGGCATTGCAAGGCGTCGAGGGGCGGGCACAGTGGCTGGAACAGCCGGCGCAGGCGTGCGACGCGGGGCGGATTCGGGTCAGGGTGGCCGCCGCCGGTCTCAACCGCGCCGACCTGCTGCAGCGCGCCGGTCTCTATCCGCCGCCGCCCGGCGCCAGCGAGGCGCTGGGCCTGGAATGCGCCGGGGTCATCAGCGAGGTGGGGCCGGGTAGCGCCTGGCAGGTGGGCGACCGCGTCTGCTGCCTGCTGGCCGGCGGCGGCATGGCCGAGGAGGTAGTGGTCGATGCCCGTCACGCCTTGCCGGTGCCCGAGGGGCTGAGTCTGGTCGAGGCGGCGGTGTTGCCGGAGGTCTATGCCACGGCCTGGCTCAACCTGTTCCAGCTCGGCGCCCTGAAGCCGGGCGAGAAGGTGCTGCTGCATGCCGGCGCCAGCGGCGTGGGGTCGGCAGCCATCCAGCTGTGCAAGGCATTCGGCAGCCCCTGCTGGGTCAGCGTCGGTTCGCCCGAGCGGCTGGCCTATTGCGAGGGGCTCGGCGCCCAGGGGGGCGTGCTGCGCGGCGACGACCTGCAGGGCCTGCGCGATTTTGGCCCCTTCGATGTGATTCTCGACCCGGTCGGCGGTCAGTACGCGACGCTCAACCTGGAACTGCTGGCGCGCGACGGGCGCTGGATCAACATCGGCCTGATGGGCGGGCGCGAAGCCAAGCTGGACCTGGCACAGGTGCTGGGCAAACGCATTCAGCTGATCGGCTCGACCCTGCGCAACCGCGACGACCAGTTCAAGGCCGACCTGTTGCGCGACCTGCAGCAGCAGGTCTGGCCGCTGTTCGTCGAGGGCCGGTTGAAGCCGCAACTGGAGCGCAGTTTTGCGCTCAAAGACAGCGAAGCGGCGTTCGAGACACTCGCCGGTAACCAGGTGGCGGGTAAAATCGCGCTGCTTATCGATCCCAGCCTGGTTTGAACCAGGGCTGGAGCCCGCGTCTGGCGCGGGCTCGGCCAGCGATTGGCTGATTCAATCAATATCATGGCCGTAATCAATAAGCTTTTTTTCGTTAGGCCGCTAAGATACGCCCTGTAAATTTTCAACCCTCACAGAAACCTCAGAAGGAGTCAGAGATGTCCCTCATCAACACTCAGGTACAGCCGTTCAAGGCCAACGCTTTCCACGCTGGCGAGTTCGTCGAAGTCACCGAGCAGAGCCTGAAGGGCAAGTGGTCCGTGCTGATCTTCATGCCGGCCGCCTTCACCTTCAACTGCCCGACCGAGATCGAAGACGCCGCCAACAACTACGCCGAGTTCCAGAAGGCCGGTGCCGAGGTCTACATCGTGACCACCGACACCCACTTCTCGCACAAGGTCTGGCACGAAACCTCGCCGGCCGTTGGCAAGGCGCAGTTCCCGCTGATCGGCGACCCGACCCACGCCCTGACCAACGCTTTCGGCGTGCACATCGCCGAAGAAGGTCTGGCCCTGCGCGGCACCTTCGTGATCAACCCGGAAGGCGTGATCAAGACCGTTGAGATCCACTCCAACGAAATCGCTCGCGACGTCTCCGAGACCCTGCGCAAGCTGAAGGCCGCTCAGTACACCGCCGCCAACCCGGGCCAGGTTTGCCCGGCGAAGTGGAAAGAAGGCGAAGCCACTCTGGCGCCGTCGCTGGACCTGGTTGGCAAGATCTAAATCTGCCAGCTCCCTTTCCGGTCTGTCACAGGCCGGAAAGGACCAACTCTGCGCTGTTTGGGCCATCAACCGGCCCTTGTGGTGCCCGATGCCCGGGCGCGATCCGTCCGGGCATTTTATTGCCTGCCATTCAGGGCAGGCCACCCAGCGGGCTGTCGCAGCGCGACGTTAAAAATTGTTTCCGACAATCTTTTAATCGCCCCGAATTCTTGTCATTGAGGACTCTCCACCATGTTGGACGCCAATCTGAAAACCCAGTTGAAGGCCTATCTGGAAAAGGTCACCCAGCCGTTCGAGATCGTCGCGTCCCTCGATGACAGCGCGAAATCCCAGGAGCTGCTGGGCCTGCTCCAGGACATCGTCGGCCTGACCGACAAGATCACCCTGAAGACCGACGGCAGCGATGCCCGCCGTCCGTCTTTCGCCCTGAATCGTCCGGGCGAAGACACCGGCGTGGCCTTCGCCGGTATCCCCATGGGCCACGAGTTCACCTCGCTGGTGCTGGCGCTGCTGCAAGTGGGTGGTCATCCATCGAAGCTGGATGCCGACACCATCGCGCAGATCAAGAGCATCGAAGGCAAGTTCGAGTTCGAGACCTACTTCTCGCTCTCCTGCCAGAACTGCCCGGACGTGGTCCAGGCGCTGAACCTGATGGCGGTGCTCAACCCCAACATCCGCAACGTCTCCATCGACGGTGCGCTGTTCCAGGAAGAAGTCGAGCGCCGGCAGATCATGGCCGTGCCGAGCATCTACCTGAACGGTGAGGTCTTCGCTTCCGGCCGCATGGAGGTGAAGGAGATCCTCGCCAAGATCGACACCGGTGCGGCCAACCGCGACGCCGAGAAGATGAGCGCCAAGCAGGCCTTCGACGTGCTGGTGGTCGGTGGTGGCCCGGCCGGCGCGTCGGCGGCCATCTACGCCGCACGCAAGGGCATCCGCACCGCGATTGCCGCCGAGCGCTTCGGTGGCCAGGTGCTCGACACCATGGCCATCGAGAACTTCATCTCGGTCAAGGAAACCGAAGGGCCGAAGTTGGTGCGCGCCCTGGAAGAGCACGTCAAGGAATACGAAGTCGACGTGATGAACCTGCAGCGCGCCTCGGCCCTGGTGCCGGCCAGCAGCGAAGGCGGCCTGCACGAAGTACGGTTCGAGAACGGCGCCAGCCTCAAGGCCAAGACCGTGATTCTGTCGACCGGTGCGCGCTGGCGCGAGATGGGGGTGCCCGGCGAGCAGCAATACAAGGCCAAGGGCGTGTGCTTCTGCCCGCACTGCGACGGCCCGCTGTTCAAGGGCAAGCGCGTGGCGGTGATCGGCGGCGGTAACTCCGGCGTCGAAGCGGCCATCGACCTGGCCGGCATCGTCGCCCACGTCACCCTGCTGGAATTCGCCGACAGCCTGCGTGCCGACGCCGTGCTGCAGAAGAAGCTGGGCAGCCTGCCCAACGTGACCGTGATCAAGAGCGCGCAGACCACCGAGGTCAAGGGCGACGGTCAGAAGGTCACCGGCCTGGTGTACAAGGATCGCACCACCGAGGAACTGCACAGCGTCGAGCTGGAAGGCATCTTCGTGCAGATCGGCCTGCTGCCCAACAGCGACTGGCTCAAGGGCACCGTGGAGCTCAACCGTTTCGGCGAGATCATCGTCGATGCCAAGGGCGCGACCAATATCCCCGGCGTATTCGCGGCTGGTGACGTGACCACCGTGCCGTACAAGCAGATCGTCATCGCCATGGGCGAAGGCTCGAAGGCATCGTTGTCTGCCTTCGATCACCTGATCCGCCATAGCTGATCGGTTGCTGCATGAATGAAAAAGGCCACCCCTAGGGGTGGCCTTTTTTGTAGTACGCCGTGCGTGACCCTTATTCATCGGTGCGCGGCGCATCCTACAGGGATGGCATCGCTCAGCGCTTCAGACCGCCCAGGGTCAGCGGCATCTGACGGTTCACATCCTTGTACAGCAGGTAGCGGAAGCGGCTCGGGCCGCCGGCGTAGCAGGCCTGCGGGCAGAAAGCGCGCAGCCACATGAAGTCACCGGCCTCGACCTCGACCCAGTCCTGGTTCAGGCGGTACACCGCCTTGCCTTCCAGCACGTACAGGCCGTGTTCCATGACGTGGGTTTCGGCGAAGGGGATCACGCCGCCCGGCTCGAAGTTGACGATGTTGACGTGCATGTCATGGCGCATGTCGCTGATCTCGACGAAGCGCGTGGTGCTCCAGCGGCCTTCGGTGCCGGGCATGACGATCGGCTCGATGTCCTGCTCGTTGGTGACGAAGGCTTCCGGGTAAGGCACGCCTTCGACCGGTTGGTAGGCCTTGCGCAGCCAGTGGAAGCGCACGGCTTGGCTGCTGTTGTTGCGCAGCGACCAGTCGCTCTGCGGCGGGATGAAGGCGTAGCTGCCCGGACGCATGGCGTGCTGGGTGCCATTGAGGGTCAGGCTGAATTCGCCTTCGACGACGAAGATCACGCCTTCGGCAGTGGCGTCCAGCTCCGGCTTGTTGCTGCCGCCGTTCGGGCCGACTTCGACTATGTACTGCGAGAAGGTTTCGGCGAAGCCGGTCAGCGGGCGGGCGATGACCCACATGCGCATGTTGTCCCAGAACGGCAGGTGGCTGGTGACGATGTCACGCATCACGCCTTTGGGGATCACAGCATAGGCTTCGGTGAACATGGCGCGGTCGGTCAGCAGCTGCTCCTGACCTGGGTGACCGCCATGCGGTGCGTAGTAGTAGGGCGATTTGCTCATCGAGAGATTGCCTCGGCGGGTGAATGGCGCGGGGTTCGATCCCCGAGCGGAAAATTGGCTCCCATGCACTATAGGAATTCGCGGCTGGATTCGGAAATTAAATAGTAGAATGCCTGCCAGTGGCTTTCATGATGGGTGGCGACATGCTCGATCCCGTACTGTTACGCAGTTTTCTCGCCGTGGTGCAGACCGGCGGTTTCACCCGCGCGGCCGCCAGCCTGCACCTGACCCAGTCCACCGTCAGCCAGCAGGTGCGGCGCCTGGAGGAGCAGCTCGGCGCCGAGCTGCTTGACCGCAGCGGCCGCTACGTGGTGACCACCACCGAGGGCGAGCGCCTGCTCGGTTACGCCAACCGCATCGTCGCGCTGATGGATGAAGCCATGCTGGCGCTGGGGCAGAGCGCGGTGGAGGGCGAGGTGCGCCTCGGCGTGCCGGACGATTTCGCCGCCAACAGCCTGACGCCTTATCTGGCGGATTTCGCCGATGCCCATCCGGGTATCCGCCTGGAGATCACCAGCGGCCTCAGCCACGACGTGTGGCGCGCGTTCAATGCCGGCGAACTGGATCTGGCGCTGATCAAGCAGCGCGCCGGCAGCGCCAAGGGCCTGGCCAGCTGGGCCGAGCCGCTGGCCTGGCTCGACAGCCGCGCGCGGCCGGTGCTGGCGCGCAACCCGGTGCCGCTGGCGGTGTTCCCGCCCAACGGCCTGTATCGCCTGGAAATGACCCACGCGCTGGACGCCATGGGCAAACCCTGGCGCATCGCCTATGTCAGCAGCAGCCTGCCCGGCGTCAGCGCCGCGGCCGAGGGCGGCCTCGGCCTGACCCTGCTGCCGCGCCGCCTGATCAGCGCCGCGCATCGCGAACTGGGCGAGGCCGAAGGTTTCGCCCCGGTGGCGCCGGTGGAGGTGGCCCTGCACGCGCGCAACCAGCTGCCCGGCTATGCGCGGGAGCTGGCGGCGGCGTTGATCGAGGCCTGCGAAGGCATCATGAGCCGCTAGGGGGCGCGACACCCTAGCGCCAGCTGAGAATCGGCCAGCCGGCCTGCTCGGCATGGGCGCGCAGGGTCGGATCGGGGTTGACCGCGAAAGGCCTGTCCACCAGTTGCAGCAGCGGCAGGTCGTTGCGTGAGTCGGAGTAGAAGCTGGCGCCGGCCAGGTTCTCGTTCTGCTCGGCGAGCCAGGCGTGTAGCCGTGTCACCTTGCCTTCGCGGTAGGTCAGCACGCCCTGGGTGCGGCCGCTGTAGAAGCCGTGCTGCTGTTCCAGGTCGATGGCCAGCACCTCGTCGATGCCGAAGCGCTCGGCAATGGCGCTGACCAGAAAGTGCGCGGAAGCGGAGATCACCAGCAGGCGGTCGCCGGCCTCGCGGTGGGCGGCCAGGGTGCGGCTGGCGTCGCTGTAGAAGATCGGTTCGATCACGTCCTCGACGAAGGGCTCGACCACATGGGCGACCTCCTCGGCCGTGCGCCCCACCAGCGGCGCCAGGGTGAAGGCCATGTAGTCTTCCATGGCCAGCTTGCCTGCCGCGTACAAGCGCATCAGCTCCTGTTCGCGGGCGATGAAGGCTTCGCCATCGGCCCAGCCCAGCTTGGTCATTTCCACTGCCCACAGGCTGGCGCAATCGCCGTGGATCAGGGTTTCGTCGAGATCGAAGATTGCCAGGGCCATCACGCCACCTCCCGGATTGCATCGGCGCCAATGGCCAGGCTGACGCTCTGGCCGTCGTGGTGCAGGTCGGCGGCGGAGCGGTTGAGCACGTCCACCAGCAGCTCCACGCCACGGGCCTCGACGCGGTAGCGGATGACGTTGCCGAGCAGGCTGTGGCTGCGAATCCGCGCCTCGATGCCGCCGTCGGCGAAGTGGATGGCTTCCGGACGGATCGCCACGCGGCTGCCGATCGGCTGGCCGAGCAGGCGGCTGGCGGCGTCGGCGTCGAGCAGGTTGTAGTTGCCGATAAAGCCAGCGGCGAAGGCATCGGCCGGTGCGGTGTAGAGGGTTTCGGCGTCGCCGCTCTGGACGATCTGGCCGCCGTTCATCAGCACGATGCGATCCGACAAGACCAGCGCCTCTTCCTGATCGTGGGTGACGAAGATGGTGGTCAGGCCCAGCTCGCGCTGGATGGCGCGGATCTGCTCGCGCAGGTGCTTGCGGATGCGCGCGTCCAGCGCCGACAGCGGCTCGTCGAGCAGCAGCAGGCGCGGGCGGGTGACCAGCGAGCGGGCCAGGGCCACGCGCTGGCACTGGCCGCCGGAGAGCTGCTGCGGGTAGCGCCCGGCGTAGTCGCTGAGCTCTACCAGTTCCAGCACCTCGGCGACGCGCTGGCTGGCCTCGGCGGCTGGGACTTTCTGCATGCGCAGGCCGAAGGCGACGTTCTGTTGCACGGTCATGTTGGGGAACAAGGCGTAGCTCTGGAACACCATGCCGATGCCGCGTTTCTGTGGCGGCATGGGCACCAGGTCCTGGCCGCCCAGCAGGATCTGCCCGCCGTCGACCGCGGTCAGGCCGGCGATGCAGCGCAGCAGGGTGGACTTGCCGCAGCCGGACGGGCCGAGCAGGGTGATGAACTGGCCCTGGCCGATCTCGATATTGATGTCGGTGAAGATGGGCGTGGCGCCGTAGCTTTTATGCAGGCCGCGGATATTCAGAAAACTCATTGGTCGTTCCTTATCAAGCAATCTGGGTTTCGCAAGCTCAACCCAGCCTAGGATTTGTCCTTGTTCAGACGGTTGGCCGCCCAGGTCATCAGCAGCACGAACAGGAAGTAGGAAATCACCAGGGCGCTGGTGAAATGGCCGCTGTCGTTGCGCATGTTGTACAGGTACACCTGCAGCGTCTCGTAGCGGCTGCCCACCAGCAGGTTGGCGAAGACGAATTCGCCGAACAGGAAGCTGAAGGACAGGAACACCGAAACCATCAAACCCTTGCGCAGATTGGGCAGCACCACCATGAAGGCCGCGCGCCAGGTGCTGGCGCCGAGCAGGTGGGCGGCGTCCATCAGGTCGCGCAGGTTGATCGCCTGCAAATTGTTGGTTATGGCCCGGTACATGAAGGGCAGGGCGATGGTGAAGAAGCAGCCGATCAGGATCCACGGCGTGCCGAGAATCGGCAGCGGGCCGGCGGCGAACAGCTGCATCAGGCCCACCGAGGACACCACCGGCGGAATGGCGAACGGCAGCAGGATCAGCACGTTCATCACGGCGTCCAGCTTGGGGAAGTGGTAGTTGACCACGAACAAGAGCGGCAGGATCAGCAGCAGCGCCAGTGCCAGGGCAGCGATGCACACCAGCAGCGAGCGGCCGAAGGCGGCGAGAAAGCGTGCATCGCTCCACAGCGTCAGGTACCACTTGAAGGTGAAACCGCTGGGCAGGATGGTCGCCGACCAGCTGGTGGACAGCGAATAGACCAGGGTGCCGAGCAGCGGCAGCAGCAGGATCAGAAACAGCAGGTAGACCACCAACTGGTGGAACAGCGGCGAGCGTTTTTCAGCGGGCGACATGGTAGCTCCGGCGCAGCAGCCATTGGTGGACGATGGTGATCAGGGTCATCAGGCCGACCAGCACCATGGCCAGGGCGCTGGCCATGTTCGGGTCGAGGAAGATGTCGCCGGAGACCATCGCCGCGATACGGATCGGCAGGATGTTGAAGTTGCCGGTGGTCAGCGCATACACCGTGGCATAGGCGCCCAGGGCGTTGGCCAGGAGGATGACGAAGGTGCCGAGCAGCGCCGGGGTCAGCACTGGCAGGCCGATATGCCGCCAGAACTGCCAGGTGCTGGCGCCGAGCAGCTCGGCCGACTCGCGCCAGTCCTCGCGCAGGGCGTCGAAGGCCGGGTAGAGCAGCAGCACGCCGAGGGGAATCTGGAAGTAGGTGTAGAGCACGATCAGGCCAGTCTTGGAGTAGAGGTTGAAGTCCTCGATCACCCCCATCTGCTTGAGCAGGATGGTCAGCGCGCCGTTGAAGCCGAGCAGGATGATGAAGGCGAAGGCCAGCGGCACCCCGGAGAAGTTGCTGGTCATGTTGGAGAAGGCCATGACGAAATCGCGCAGGCGGCTGCTGACCTGGCGCAGCGAGTAGCTGCCGATGATGGCGATGACGATGCCGAACAGGCTCGACCAGAAGGCGACCTCCAGGCTGTGGCGCATGGCCTGGCGGTAGAAGGCCGAGGAGAAGGCCTGCTGGAAATTGCCCAGGCCCCAGCCTTCGGCGGTGTTCAGGCTGTTGCTCGCCACCCAGGCCAGCGGCGCGATCTGGAAGGCGAAGAAGAACAGGGCGAAGGGCAGCAGGCACAGCAGTGCCCAACCCTTGCCGGCAATGGGTGACTTCATGCGAGCAGCTCCCTGCACCAGGCTTTGTCGTGGGCCGCGCCGAGCAGCTGGCAGATGGTGCCGCACAGCTCGGTCTGCTGCGGGCGGGCTGCAGGGTCGAGGCTGAAGGCGCTGCCAAGCACGATCAGCGGCACTTCGCGCTCCTCCGGCAGCAGGCCGTTGTGGCTGCGGTCGGCGTTCATGCCGTGGTCGGCGGTCACCAGGATCTGGTAGCCGGCGTCGAGCCAGGTCTGGATGTATTCGGCCAGCAGCACGTCGGCCATGCGCGCGGCGTTGCGGTACTGCGGGCTGTCGAGGCCGTGTTTGTGGCCGGCGTCGTCGATGTTCATCGGGTGCACCAGCAGCAGGTTGGGGCTATGGCGCTGGCGCAGGCTGTCGGCATCGGCCAGCAGGTGCGAATCCGGGTAATGGTCGGCGTAGTAGAAGTGGCCGTGCTGGATCGGCAGCGACTCATCGCTGGTGTGGCGGTCTCTGGCGGCGACGAAGGGCGCACGGTTGTACAGCTCGCTGACCCAGTGATAGGCCGCGGCGGCGGTGCTCAGGCCGGCGTCACGGGCGTAGTGGAAGATGCTGCGCTGATTCGACAGACGCACCACATCGTTGTGCACGATGCCGCTGTCGATGGGCGCCACGCCGGTGAGGATGCATTCGTAGAGCGGGCGGGACAGTGCTGGCAGTGCGCAGTCGAGCTTGTACAGCGCAGCGCGCCCGGCCTGGCAGTAAGCCAGCAGGTGGCCCAGCGCATGCTGGGCCACCTGATAGCTCAGGCCATCCAGTACCACCAGGATGACGTTGTGCTTCATGGGGTTCTCTCGTTCGGTCGTAGCCCGGCTGCAAGCCGGGTCTCGTTCAGATCTGGCAGGGCGTGGTGCCTTTCACCCTCTCCCCCGGCCCCTCTCCCGTAAACGGGAGAGGGGCGGCGTGCATCAATTCATATTGATGATCACGTGCTCCTGCCACAGGCGCGGCAGGGCCTTGGAGGTGGCTTCCCAGGCGCTCGCATCCTTGATCGGCTGGACCTTGGCGTACTGCTCTTGCGGCAGCAGCTTGGCCTGCACCTCGGCCGGCAGTTCGATATGCTCGGCGCGGATCGGACGGGCGTTACCCTTGGCCAGGTTGATCTGCCCGGCATCGCTGAGGATGTATTCGCGGGTCAGCTTGGCGGCGTTGGGGTTCTTCGCCCACTTGTTGATGATGGTGCTGTAGCCGGAGATTACCGAACCGTCGGACGGGATCAGCACCTCGAAACGCTCGGGGTCGATCTGGTCGCGGTAGGACAGGCCGTTGAAGTCCCAGACGATGCCGACTTCCACTTCGCCCTTTTCCAGGGTCTGGATGGTCGGGTTGGCCAGCGACAGGCGACGCTGCTTGGCCAGTTCGCCATAGAAATCCAGCGCCGGTTGCACGTTGCTCTCGTTGCCGCCCATGGCGATGGCGGCGGCCAGCACGCCGTTGACGGCTTGCGCGGCGGTGCTTACGTCGCCGGCGGAAACCTTGTAGGTGCCGGTCTTGAGGTCGGCCCAGGAGCGCGGAATGTCCTTGACCAGTTGCTTGTTGACGATGAAGGCGATGGAGCCGGTGTAGGCCAGCATCCAGTGGCCGTCCTTGTCCTTGGCCCAGTCCGGAATCTGCGCCCAGGTGCTCGGTTTGTACGGCTGGGTCACACCTTGTTGTACGGCGATGGGGCCGAAGGCGGCGCCGACGTCGCCGATATCGGCGGTGGCGTTTTCCTTTTCGGCGGCGAACTTGGCGATTTCCTGCGCCGAGCTCATGTCGGTGTCCTGATGCTTGAGACCGTAGAGGCGCGCCAGGTCCGCCCAGGTGTCTTTCCAGTTGGCCCAGCTGTCGGGCATACCCACGCTATTCACCGCGCCCTCGGCGCGTGCAGCCTGTTCCAGTGCCTGCAAGTCGGTGCCTTCGGCCATGGCGGAGGTCGCCAGGGCGATGGCCGAGCCCATCAGTGAAGCCAGCAGCAGTTGTTTCATCGGAAACTCCTTTGCATGAGAGTGTTGGTCTAGATCAGCAAGACCTGAGCCAATCTAGGCGCCTTCAATGACAGTTTTATGTCGGGTCGCCGGGGGCAGATGTCTAGGCTTGACCGGCTGGCGCGCTCAACAAGCGTAGACCATGGCTAAGTAACTGATTTCGCGGCCTGCGGACCTTGGCGGCGGTGGCATGCGGCGTGCTTGTAGCAGGGTTGTCATCTGCAGGTCATCTAGACTGCCTAGGCTGGTAAGCCGTCCGAGCACACGACTTTTGCCCCGTGATGGGGCTGGACTAGTCCATAAGGGAGACAATTGATGCGCGAAGAAGCGCCGCGGGCCGTCACCGTCATCTGCCGCGCGTTGCAGGAGCAGATCGACCGCGGCCTGCTGCCCTCCGGTAGCAAGCTGCCGGCCGAACGCAGGCTCAGCGAACTGTTCGACACCACCCGCATCACCCTGCGCGAGGCGCTCGGCCAGCTGGAGGCACAGGGCCTGGTCTACCGCGAGGAGCGCCGCGGCTGGTTCGTCTCGCCGACGCGGGTGGCCTACAACCCGCTGGTGCGCACGCACTTCCACGCCATGGTCGCCGAACAGGGGCGAGTGCCGGCCACCGAAGTGCTCAGCGCGCGGTTGATGCCGGCCAGTGCGCAGATCTGCCAGGTGCTGGAGCTGCCGGCGCTGTCCAGCGTCTACCAGGTGTGCCGCGCGCGGCGCATCGACGGGCGCCTGGTGCTGTATGTCGAGCACTACCTGAACCCGGCCTATTTCCCCGGCATTCTCGAGTTCGACCTGACCCGCTCGCTGACCGACCTCTATGCCAGCGAGTACGGCATCCACTACGGCCGCGTGCGCTTCGACATGGTGCCCACCGCGCTGCACGCCGAAGCCGCGGCCAGCCTCAAGGTGGCGCCGGGCAGCCCGGCGCTGCGCATCACCCGGGTCAACCGCGACCAGCACGGGCGCATCATCGACTGCGACCTGGAGTTCTGGCGCCACGACGCCATCCACGTCAGTGTCGAGGTGCCGGAGTAGGGGGCGCCGCGTGCGCCGGCTTGTGTAACGAGGCGCGCGGCGCACCCTACCGTTCATCGGTTTCTGCGATGTTTTTCCGACCAATGTCGAAACGTCCCCGGCGCGTTCGACTATCCAGTACCCACCCGCCAAGGAACTGGAGCGCGTCATGAAATACCTCTGCCTCGTCTACGCCAACGAACAGGAGCTGCACAGCTCCCCCGACAGCCCGCATGACAGCGAGTGCCTCGCCTACGCCAGCGCCGTGCAGGAGAGCGGGCGCATGCTCGCCGCCGAGGCGCTGCAGTCGGTGCAGAGCGCCACCACCGTGCGTATGCGCGGCGGCAAGCTGGCGATCACCGACGGCCCCTTCGCCGAAACCAAGGAGCAGCTGGCCGGCTTCTATCTGGTGGAGGCGCGCGACCTCAACGAGGCCATCCAGCTCGCCGGGCACATTCCCGCCGCCCGCGTCGGCTGCGTGGAGGTGCGCCCGGTGCGCGAACTGGATGTCCAGCCGGCGCAGTTGCAGGCCGGCCGGCACTGAGCCGCCATCGGCAGGAGAACCGCTATGGACCGCAGCTATATTCCCGAGGTCGCCACGCGCGAGCAGTGGCTGGCCGCCCGCAAGGCGCTGCTGGAGCAGGAGAAGGCCCTGACCCGCCAGCGCGATGCGCTCAACCGCGCGCGCCGCGCCTTGCCCATGGTGGCGGTGGAGGAGGATTACCGCTTCCAGGGCCCGCAGGGCGAGGTGCGTCTGCTCGACCTGTTCGAGGGGCGCAGCCAATTGATCGTCTACCACTTCATGTACCACATGGATCGCGGCGAGGGCTGCGACGGCTGTTCCTGCCTGGTCGACAACATCGGCCATCAGTCCCACCTGCACGCGCGCGACACCACCCTGGTGCTGGTCTCGCGCGCGCCGCTGGCCGATCTCGACGCCTTCAAGCGACGCATGGGCTGGACGCTGCCCTGGTACAGCTCCTACGGCAGCCGTTTCAACTACGACTACCAGGCCACCTGCGACGAGACGGTGGCCCCGGTGCAGTACAACTACCGCGACCAGGCCGAGCTGCAGCGCCTGGGTCTGGACTACCACCTGCAGGGCGAACAGCCCGGCGTCAGCGTGTTCCTGCGCGACGGCGAGCAGGTGTTCCACACCTACTCCTGCTATGCGCGCGGCCTGGAAATGCTGATGAGCAGCTTCCACTACCTCGACCTCACCCCCTTCGGCCGCGGCGAGGGCTGGGACGGTATGCCCGATCTGGACGGCAAGGGACTCAACTGGACGCGCCTGCACGACGAGTACGAACAGGCGGCGCCCGCCCACGACTGCTGTGGCCACAAGGCCTGAATATCAACAAGGAGATTCGACATGAGTCAGCACGAACTGCAAGACGCCCTGAACAGCTGGACCGAAGCCTGCCGCAGCAAGGACGTGGCGCGCATCATGAGCCACTACGCCGAAGACGTGGTGGCCTACGATGCCATCGGCCCGCTGCGTTTCCAGGGGCGCCCGGCGTACCAGGCGCACTGGCAGGCCTGCATGGAGATGTGCAGCGGCCCGGGGATGTTCGAACCGCACGAGCCGACCTTCACCGCCGCCGGCGATCTCGGCGTGACCCACTACCTGCTGCACTGCGGTGGCACCAATGAAAAGGGCGAGCTGCAGACCTGCTGGATGCGCGTGACCCAGTGCCTGCGTCGCCAGGGCGGGCGCTGGCTGATCTTCCACGAGCACTTCTCCGCGCCCAGCGACATGGAAAGCGGCAAGGCGCTGTTCGATCTGCAGCCCTGACGCCGGTCAGGACGCCCAGTCCATGGCGCTGTCTTCGGCGTACTTGAGCGCGGGCGCGTAGTCCCGGTAGTCGCTCCAGTTGCGCTGGCCGTTGGCGATGTCCTGCATCAGCGGATAGAGCGATCCTTCCAGGGCCGACACGTAGCCGCGTCCGACCTCGGCCAGGTGGGTGATGATGGCCAGGTCCTGCAACTCCACCGGCAGGTGCATCAACCCGACGGTATCGCCGGTCGCCCAGTCGAGAAATTGCTGGGCGACGGCGCGGCCCTGGTTCGGTTGCCGCGCCGCCCAGGCGGCGATTTGTGCATAGCTGCTGGGGCGGCTACCGGCGCGGCGAATCACCGGATCGTAGTTCTGCCAGCCGCGCCCCAGCTTGAAGCCCAGGCCGCCCAGCTCGCTGTTGACGTGGGCGATGAGTTCGTCGCGTTTGTCCTGCTGGTTGCCGACCCACATGTTGGCGAACCAATGACGGCCCCAGATGACGAGGATATTCGCTTCTGCCTGTGACATGGCGTGCCTCCTTTCGTTGTGTCGTGGCAGGCAGAAGCCTAGTCGCTGCGTCGCTGTTGGCGAGGCCTGCAAGCAGTGCTGGCGAAATCGTGCGAACTAGCCTGCGGCCAGGCGCAACATGCGCTGCGCCTGCTGCCGCAGGGCTTCACGCAGCTGCGCCGGCTGTTCGATGTGGAAATCGAAGGACAGGCGCAGCAGCAGGCGGGCGAACCAGGTCGGGCTGTCGGTGCTGGTGCTCAGGCGCACGCCGTCGCCCTCGGGCGTCAGCAGGCCGGCGTTGACGCCGAGTTCGGCGACGGCGCCGGCCAGGTCGGTGTGCAGCAGGATGCGCACCGGGTAGGCACGCGGCAGGTTGGCGATGCTGGCATTGAGGTGTGTGGCGGCGTCGAAGTCGTGCGGGCGCTCGAAGCGGCTGTCCAGCGTCCGTACCTCGCGCAGGCGCTCCAGGCGGAACGAGCGCAGCGCCTGACGCAGGTGGCAGTAGCCGCTCAGGTACCAGAGGCCCTGACGGAACACCAGGCCGTAGGGATCGACCTCGCGCTCGCTGCACTGGCCCTGTTCGCTGCAATAAACCAGGCGCACGCGCTGACGCTCCTGGGCGGCGGCGGCGAGTTCGGCCAGCAGCAGCTGATCGCCGGTGCCGTGGCTGCGCGGCAGATCCAGGGTGGCGCTCTGGCTCAGGGCGCGCACCCGCTGTTGCAGCTTGGCCGGCATCACCCGTTCCAGCTTGGCCTGGGCGCTGGCCACCGCCGCCGCGGTCTCGGCCAGGCCGAGCTTGGTCGTGGCCAGGAGGCCCAGGGCCACGGCCTGGGCTTCCTCGAGGTTGAACATCAGGGGCGGCAGCTTGAAGCCGGCCACCAGGCGGTAGCCACCGTAGCGGCCGCGCTCGCTGGTCAGCGGAATGCCCAGGTCTTCCAGGTGGCGGATATAGCGGCGCAGGGTGCGCCCGTCCACTTCCAGGCGTTCGGCCAGTTCGCGGCCGCTGAGCTGGCCGTGGCTCTGCAGCAGTTCCAGCAGGGCCAGCACGCGGGTGGTGGGACTGTTCACGGGGGACGGACTCCGGGGGCGCGCGGGGCGTCGGGATAAACATCAGGGGAACGATTTTATTAGGGCCGAATATAGCCTAATTCGCCCTTAGCCTGGCGGCAGGTGACGCGAAGGGCGCGTCGACCGCTGGCAGACAAGGAGTTCTTCTCATGCAACCGATACTGTTCTACGGCGTGCCGCAAGGTTGTTCGTTCGGTGCCATCGTCGCCCTCGAGTGGCTCGGCCAGCCATACCGGCTGTGTCGCGTGGAGATGCTCGAGCAACCCTGGGACCCGCTGTTCGAGCGGCTCAACCCGCTGTACCAGACGCCCACGCTATTGCTGGAAAGCGGCGAGTCGCTGAGCGAGAGCCTGGCGATTCTGCTGCACCTGGCGGCGCGGGCAGAGGGCTCGCCGCTGGCGCCGCGCCAGGGCAGCGCCGAGTTCGATGCGCTCAACCAGATGCTGGCCTACCTGGTGAGCGATTTCTTCGCCGCCTTCAGTCCCTTGTGGCTGGCCTACGAGAAGGCCGAGCTGGACGAGTCGCAACGCGCGCTGTTGCGCAGCCTGGGGGCCGAGCAGGTGGCGGCGGGTTGTCGCTACCTCGAGCGGCTGCTCAGCGAGCGCGACTGGCTGCTGGGCGAACGGCGCAGCCTGGCGGACGCCTACCTCGCCGGCATCGGCCGTTGGGTCGACTACCACCAGCTGTTCGATCTGCAGCGGGAGTATCCGCACCTGGCCCGTCACCTGGCCCGGCTCGCCGCCGATCCGGCGGCGTGCTTCGCCCGCGCCATCGAGCGCGGCGAAACGGCCCACAGCGGCGGCTTTCTCGGTCATGTCGAGTTGCAGCAAGTGCGCGAACGTCTGGAGGCGGCCTGAGAGGTGTTCGAGGATTCGCTGATCGATCGTCCGTGCATCACCGTGGCCAACTTCCGCCGCAGCCGTGCCTGGTATCGGGCGGCCCTGGCGCCCCTGGGCTACGAGCTGAAACACGAGGGCGAGCACGGTGCGGGGCTGGCTGCCGGCTTCGGCCCGCGGGACGACGAGCCGGCCTTGCTCTACCTGCTCAGCGCCGTGCCGGGGCGCGCCGTAGGCGAGGCGTGCCCGCCTTTTCGCCTGCGGGCAGGCAACCGCGAGGCGGTGCGGGCTTTCCATGCCGCGGCGCTGCAGGCCGGCGGCGAGGACGACGGCCGACCCGGACTGCGCGCCGAATCCGGCTGCTACGCCGCCTGCGTGCTCGACCCGGACGGCTACAGCGTCGAGGTGGTCTGTGACGCCTGACGGCCCGCTTACTGCTGGCCCAGCGCCGCGCAGGAGGCTTCGTAGCGCTGCTGGCAGGCGCTCTGGTACAGGCGCCGCGCCTGGTCCGGGTCGCGCGGCACGCCGCCTTCGCCGCGGCGGTAGAGGTTGCCGAGAATGTGCTGGGCCATGGGGTTGCCGGCGGCCGCCGACTGGTTGAGGTACTTGAGCATGTCCCGCTGGTTGGCGAATTCCGGTGCGTCGCGCCCGGTGTAGAGGTAGGCCAGGCTCACCGCGGCCATGGCGTGGCCCTTGTCGGCGGCCTGCTTCCACCAGTATTCGGCCTGCTTGAGGTTCTTCTCCGGCTGGCCGACGAAGTAGCTGCTGCCGAGTTGGAACTGGCTCTCCAGATCGCCGCGTTGGGCCTGCTGGCGCAGATCGCGCAATGGGTCCTGCGGCGTCTGTTGCTGGGGTTGCGGCTGCGCCGGCGGGCTCGCCGGGCTGGGCTCGCGGGCGGCGCAGCCGGCCAGCAGCGTCAGGGCGAGCAGGGCGGTGAGGCTGTGGCGCAGGAGGATGGGGCTGGGCATGGCGGGATTCTCTGGTTGAGTCGGCTCAGGCCGTTAGGCCGACCTTGCCAACCTTAGTTCGCCAGGAGCCACCTGTCTGCCTTCACAGCGGCGCGGCGAGCTGCAATCCTGACGGCTGATTTCGGCTCACGAGGCATTCATGAAGATCAGCGCGGATTTCGACAGCGGCAATATCCAGGTCATCGATGCCAGCGACCCGCAGCGGGTGCTGCTGGCCATGCGCCCGGACCTCAACAGTCATCATTTCCAGTGGTTTCACTTTCAGGTGGACGGCCTGCAGCCGGGGCAGCGCCACGCCTTCAGCCTGACCAATGCCGGACAGTCGGCCTACAACAATGCCTGGGACGGCTACCAGGCCGTGGCCAGCTACGACCGGCAAGACTGGTTTCGTGTGCCCACCCGCTTCGCGGACGGCCAGTTGCATTTCGAGCTGCAGGCCGAGCGCGCGCAGGCCTGGTTCGCCTATTTCGAGCCCTATAGCCGGGCACGCCACGACGCGCTGATCGAGCAGGCGCTGAGCCAGGCCGGCGCCGAGCTGCTGGCCTGCGGCAAGAGCCTGGAAGGGCGCGATATCCAGCTGCTGCGCATCGCGCGCCAGGCGCAGACGCCGCGCAAGCTGTGGATCATCGCCCAGCAGCATCCCGGCGAGCACATGGCCGAGTGGTTCATGGAAGGGCTGATCGAGCGCCTGCAGGACCCGCAGGATGCCGAGTTGAATGCGCTGCTGGCCCAGGCCGAGCTGTACCTGGTGCCGAACATGAACCCCGACGGCGCCTTTCGCGGCCACCTGCGCACCAACCATGCGGGGCAGGACCTCAACCGCGCCTGGCAGTCGGCCAGCGCCGAGCGCAGCCCGGAAGTGCTGTTCGTGCTGCAACAGATGCAGCGCATCGGCGTCGACCTGTTCCTGGATATCCACGGCGACGAGGAAATTCCCCACGTGTTCACCGCCGGCTGCGAGGGCAACCCCGGTTACACGCCGCGCCTGGCCGCGCTGGAGGAGGACTTCCGCCGGCGCCTGGTGGGCATCGGCGCCGAGTTCCAGACCCGCTTCGGCTACCCGCGCGACGAACCCGGCCAGGCCAACCTGACCCTGGCCTGCAACGCCGTGGGCCAGGCCTTTGACTGCCTGTCGTTCACCATCGAGATGCCGTTCAAGGACCACGACGACAACCCGCAGCCACGCACCGGCTGGAACGGCGCGCGCTCGAAGCAGCTGGGGCGGGACGTGTTGACGGTGCTGGCGCAGATGGTGGGCCAGCTGCGCTGAAGGGGGAATAGGGGCCAGCGGCAAACCGTTGGATCTGCAGGCAAAAAAAGCCCGTCGCAAGGACGGGCGCAAAGTGCCGTAAACACATGGAGACAAGCGGACGCGCTGGCGCGTCGGGCGTTACAGGATCGACAGCGGGTAGTTGATGATCAGGCGGTTCTCCTGCAGGTCCATGCCGACGTCGCGACGCACGTCGGAGTTGCGCCAGCGCACGCTGAGGTTCTTCAGGCTGCCTTCCTGGATGGTGTAGGCCAGCTCGGACTCGCGGCCCCACTCCTCGGCGTCGGTGCGGCCGCCGGCGTGGATCTTGGAGCCGCTGACGTAGCGGTTCATCAGGGTCAGGGCGGGGATGCCGAGGCCGGCGAAGTTGTAGTCGTGGCGGATCTGCCAGGAACGCTCTTCGGGGGCGTTGTAGCTGTTGGTGAAGCCGTCGTTGACCAGGGTGCCGCCGCTGGTGCCGGCGGTTGCGCGACATTCGGCGGGAAAGCTTCGGCAACCGGCGCAATTGCCTGGGCGATTAGCCGGGTTCGAGCAGTCGCGGCCCTGCCCCCTGCTCGCCGAGCTGATCCTGCGGGTTGCGCAGCGGGCAGTCCTGCATCGACAGGCAGCCGCAGCCGATGCAGCCGGTGAGCAGGTCGCGCAAGCGGGTCAATTGTTCGATGCGCGCGTCCAGGTCGCGTTGCCACTGCGCGGACAGGCGCTGCCAGTCGGCTGCCGTGGGCGTGTGGTCGGCAGGCAGGCTGGCCAGCGCGGCGCCGATGTCGGCCAGGGGGATGCCCAGGCGCTGCGCCACCTTGATGATCGCCACCCGACGCAGCACCTCGCGCGGGTAGCGGCGCTGATTGCCGGCATTGCGCTGGCTGTGGATCAGGCCCTTGGCCTCGTAGAAGTGCAGGGTGGATATCGCCACTCCGCTGCGTTCGGCCACCTGGCCGACGCTCAGGGGGCGCTCGAAACGCGGGTTGCAGGGCGACATGAAAAATCCCTCTTGACCTCAAGTTAAGTTGATGTTTTACCCTCGGCCACCTCGATTGACAACCCCGAGGGCATTTCCATGCAGGACAGAGTTCGACTGGTACTGATCTACGGCAGCGTGCGCGAGGGTCGCTTCTGCGACCGCGTGGTGGCCTGGGCGTGCGAGCAGATCGCCCAGCGCAGCGAGTTCGAACTGAGCCTGGTCGACCCGGCCGCGATGTTCCGCCAGCCCGGCGAGGCGCCCGGGGCGGGCGAGGCGCGGCACCAGGCGTTGCAGCAGTTGCTGCGCGCCGATGCCTTCCTGATCGTCACCCCGGAGTACAACCACGGCTATCCGGCGGCGCTCAAGCAGTTCATCGACGAGGTGCCGGCTTCCTGGGAGGCGCGCCCGGTGGGCTTCGTCAGCTATGGCGGGGTGTCCGGCGGCCTGCGCGCGGTGGAGCAGCTGCGCCAGGTGCTGGTGGAAATGCACGGCATGACGGTGCGCAGTTCGGTGAGTTTCGCCAATGCCTGGGAGCAGTTCGACGAGAGCGGCCGGCTGCGCGAGCCGCGCCACGCCAACTCGGCCATGGCGCACCTGCTGGTGCAGCTGAACTGGTGGGCGCAGACCTTGCGCGCCGGGCGCGAGCGGGTGGCTTATGAACGGGTCAGGGGGTAGGGGCTCCTGCCAGGTATCGAGGCTTGCGGGCAGGCGGCGATTAGCTGAAGCTGCGCCGGTCGCCATTGACCGGAGAAGAACATGCAGCTGGCTGCCCCCATTCCCATTCTGCGCAGCTTCGACGAGTCGCGCGCACGGGCCTTCTATATCGATTACCTGGGTTTTGCCGAGGATTGGGCGCACCGTTTCGAACCGCAGCTGCCGCTGTACCTGCAGCTGTCGCGCGGGCGTTGCGTGCTGCATCTGTCCGAGCACCATGGTGACTGCTGCCCTGGCGCGGCGCTGCGTATCGCCTGCGACGATCTGGATGGGCTGCTGAACGAACTGCGCGGCAAGGACTACGACTTCGCCCGACCTGCCATCGTCGCGCAGCCCTGGGGACGTGATCTGGCGCTGAGCGATCCGTTCGGCAATCGTCTGATCTTTACCGAGCCGAGCTGAGAACGCTGCGTAGGAGGCGGCTGGCCGGCGATGCTCCTAACGGCAGCCGGCAGCGCGAGATCGATGGCAACAACGAGGTAGCCCGCAATGCAGCCGGGCGACGAGAGCTGGCGCAGGGTGGATGAACACAGCGTCATCCACCCTGCGCCTGACGCTTAACCGCGGTAGTAGCGCTGCGGCACGAACGGCGTCTTGGCCACCTTCATCGCCACGCGCTTGCCGCGCACGACGGCCCAGACTTCGCTGTCCACGGCGGCGTGGCTGGCCTTGAGGTAGCCCATGGCCACCGGCGCGCCGAGGGTCGGGCCGAAGCCGCCGCTGCACACCCGGCCGATCACCTGGCCGTCGGCGTCGACGATCTCGGCGCCTTCGCGCACCGGCACGCGCTCCTGCGGCAGCAGGCCGACGCGCTTTTCCGCCACGCCGTCGCGCTGCTGTTCGAAGATGCGTCCGGCGCCCGGGAAATTGCCGGCGCGCTCGCCGCCTTCGCGACGCGTCTTGGAAATGGCCCACAGCAGGCTGGCTTCGATCGGCGTGGTGGCGCTGCTCATGTCGTGGCCGTACAGGCACAGGCCGGCTTCCAGGCGCAGCGAGTCACGCGCGCCGAGGCCGATGGCCTCGACTTCCGCTTCGGCCAGCAGGCTGCGCGCCAGGGTTTCGGCCTGCTCCACCGGCACCGAGATCTCGAAACCGTCTTCGCCGGTGTAGCCGCTGCGGCTGACGATGCATTCGCTGCCCAGCAGGCGCACGCGGGCGACCTGCATGAAGGTCATCTTGCTCACTTCGGGCGCCAGACGGGCCAGCACCTCGACCGCTTTCGGGCCTTGCAGGGCGAGCAGGGCGCGCTCCTCGAACAGGCACTCGATCCGGCACTGCTCGCCGATGTGCTGCTTGAGGTGGGCCAGGTCCTGCTCCTTGCAGGCGGCGTTGACCACCAGGTACAGGGTGTCGTCGCCGAGGTTGGCGACCATCAGGTCGTCGAGGATGCAGCCGTGCTCGTCGGTGAACATGGCGTAGCGCTGCAGGCCCACCGGCAGGTCGATGATGTCCACCGGCACCAGGGATTCCAGGGCGCGCGCGGCGTGCTCGCCGCGCAGGAGGATCTGGCCCATGTGCGAGACGTCGAACAGGCCGGCGGCGTCGCGGCAGTGCAGGTGTTCCTTCATCACGCCCAGCGGGTACTGCACGGGCATTTCAAAGCCGGCGAAGGGCACCATGCGCGCGCCGAGTTCCAGGTGCAGGGCATGTAGCGGGGTTTTGGCGAGGGTCTCAGAGGTCATTTCGATTTCCTGTAAGGTGCGCCGCGCGCACCGGGTCGTGAGCAATGCGTGTGTCGGATGGGATCATTGCTGCGCGCGGCCCAGGCGGCCCCGCACACCCGACGAATCAGCATTCGATGATATTGACGGCCAGACCGCCGCGAGCGGTTTCCTTGTACTTGCTCTTCATGTCGGCGCCGGTCTGGCGCATGGTGCGGATCACCTTGTCCAGCGAGACGAAGTGCTGGCCGTCGCCGCGCAGGGCCATGCGCGCGGCGTTGATCGCCTTGACCGAGCCCATGGCGTTGCGCTCGATGCAGGGCACCTGGACCAGGCCGCCGATGGGGTCGCAGGTCAGGCCGAGGTTGTGCTCCATGCCGATCTCGGCGGCGTTCTCCACCTGGTTGACGCTGCCGCCGAGCACTTCGCACAGGGCGCCGGCGGCCATCGAGCAGGCCACGCCGACCTCGCCCTGGCAGCCGACTTCGGCGCCGGAAATCGAGGCGTTTTCCTTGTACAGGATGCCGATGGCGGCGGCGGTGAGCAGGAAGCGCACCACGCCGTCCTCGTTGGCGCCGGGCACGAAGCGGGCGTAGTAGTGCAGCACCGCCGGCACTATGCCGGCCGCGCCGTTGGTGGGGGCGGTGACCACGCGGCCGCCGCTGGCGTTTTCCTCGTTCACCGCCAGGGCGTAGAGGTTGACCCAGTCGAGCACGCTGAGGGTGTCGCGCAGACAGGCTTCGGGGTGCTCGCTGAGCTGGCGGTGCAGCGCGGCGGCGCGACGCTTGACCTTGAGCCCGCCGGGCATGATGCCCTCGTTGCGGCAGCCGGCGGTGACGCAGTCCTGCATCACCTGCCAGATATTCAGCAGGCCGGCGCGGGTTTCGGCCTCCGGGCGCCAGGCTGCCTCGTTGGCCAGCATCAGCTGGCTGATCGACAGCTTGTGTTCGGCGCACAGCGCCAGCAGCTGCTTGCCGGTGGTAAAGGGATACTGCAGGGCGGTGCTGTCCTCGACGATGCGGTCGGCGCCGGCGGCCTGTTCGTCGACCACGAAGCCGCCGCCCACCGAGTAGTACTCGCGGGCGCGCAGCTGCAGGCCGGCGGCGTCGAAGGCGCGGAAGATCATGCCGTTGGGGTGGAAGTCCAGCGGCTTGCGGATCATCGCCAGGTGCTGCTTCTCGACGAAGGCGATGGTCTTTTCGCCGAGCAGGTTGATCTGCCCGGCGCCGCGGATGGCGGCCAGGCGCTCGGCGATGCGGCTGGTGTCGACGGTGTCGGGCTGCTCGCCCTCCAGGCCGAGCAGCACCGCCTTGTCGCTGCCGTGGCCCTTGCCGGTGGCGCCGAGCGAGCCGTACAGCTCCACCTTGACCGAGTCGGTGGCGGCCAGCAGGCCGTCGCGCTTGAGCCCCTCGACGAAGCGCGCGGCGGCGCGCATGGGGCCGACGGTATGCGAGCTGGACGGCCCGATACCTATCTTGAACAGATCGAAAACGCTCAGTGACATGTCGTACTCCTGGCGGCGCCGGTTGGCCCCTCCCCAGAGAGAGGGGAGGGCCGGCGCCCGCCTTATCAGTCAGCGTAGACCGGGAAGGTGGCGCAGAGGTCGGCGACCTGACCACGGACACGCGCGATCACCGCCGGGTTGTCCAGCTCGTCGAGGATGTCGCAGATCCAGCCGGCCAGGGTGCGGCATTCGCCTTCCTTGAAGCCGCGGGTGGTCACCGCCGGGGTGCCGATGCGGATGCCCGAGGTGACGAATGGCGACTGCGGGTCGTTCGGCACGGCGTTCTTGTTCACCGTGATGTGGGCTGCGCCCAGCGCCGCGTCGGCCGCCTTGCCGGTCAGGCCCTGCTTGACCAGGCTGATCAGCATCAGGTGGTTGTCGGTGCCGCCGGATACCACGTCATAGCCGCGCTGGACGAACACCGCCGCCATGCCGCGGGCATTGTCGATCACCTGCTGCTGGTAGGCCTTGAAGCCCGGCTCCAGCGCCTCCTTGAAGCACACCGCCTTGGCCGCGATCACGTGCATCAGCGGGCCTCCCTGGGCGCCAGGGAATACGGCGGAGTTGAGCTTCTTCTCGATCTCTTCGTTCTTGCGCGCCAGGATCAGGCCGCCACGCGGGCCGCGCAGGGTCTTGTGCGTGGTGGTGGTAACCACGTCGGCGAACGGCACCGGGTTCGGGTACAGACCGGCCGCCACGAGTCCCGCCACATGGGCCATATCGACGAACAGCAGAGCGCCGACCTGGTCGGCGATGGCGCGGAACCGGGCGAAGTCCAGCACGCGCGAATAGGCCGAGAAACCGGCGACTATCATCTTCGGCTTGTGCTCGACGGCCAGACGCTCGACCTCGTCGTAATCGATCAGGCCGTTCTCGTCGATGCCGTACTGCACGGCGTTGTACAGCTTGCCCGAGGACGACACCTTGGCGCCGTGGGTCAGGTGGCCGCCATGGGCCAGGCTCATGCCGAGGATGGTGTCGCCGGCGCTCAGCAGCGCCAGGTACACGGCGCTGTTGGCGGAGGAGCCGGAGTGCGGCTGCACGTTGGCGTAGTCGGCCCCGAACAGGGCCTTGGCGCGCTCGATGGCCAGTGCCTCGACCTTGTCCACATGCTCGCAGCCACCGTAGTAGCGCTTGCCCGGATAGCCTTCGGCGTACTTGTTGGTCAGGCCACTGCCTTGCGCCTGCATCACGCGCTGGCTGCAGTAGTTCTCCGAGGCGATCAGCTCGATATGGTCTTCCTGGCGCTGTTCTTCGGCCTGGATCGCCGCGAGCAGGGCGTCGTCATAGCCCTGCAGTTGGTCGTGCTTGCTGAACATGGTGAGGCCCTCTTTATCGTTTTTCTCGGGATGCAGTCGGCCCGCCCCGGTGAGGGGAGCCGAATAGAAACTGGGTAGAGCGATGAACCTTCCCTCTCCCGCACGCGGGAGAGGGAAGGTTATGGGCGCTTACGCGTCCTGATACGCCTCGATGGACGGGCAGGCGCAGACCAGGTTGCGGTCGCCGTAAACGTTGTCCACACGGCCGACCGGCGGCCAGTACTTGGCCTCGATCAGGCTCGCCAGCGGGTACACGGCCTGCTCGCGGCTGTAGGCGTGGTGCCATTCGCCGACCAGTTCCAGGGCGGTGTGCGGGGCGTTCTTCAGCGGGTTGTCGTCTTTATCCAGACGGCCTTGCTCGACCGCGCGGATTTCCTCGCGGATGGCGATCATGGCGTCGCAGAAGCGATCCAGCTCTTCCTTGGACTCGCTCTCGGTCGGCTCGATCATCAGGGTACCGGCCACCGGGAAGGACATGGTCGGGGCATGGAAGCCGAAGTCGATCAGGCGCTTGGCCACGTCGTCGACGCTGATGCCGCTGCTGTCCTTGAGCGGACGGATGTCGAGGATGCACTCGTGCGCCACCAGGCCGCCCTCACCGGAGTACAGCACCGGGTAGTGCTCTTCCAGACGACGGGCGATGTAGTTGGCGTTGAGAATGGCCATCTGCGACGCGCGCTTGAGGCCGTTGCCGCCCATCATGGTGATGTACATCCAGGTGATCGGCAGGATGCTGGCGCTGCCGAACGGCGCGGCGCTCACTGCGCCTTCCTTGCGGGCCATGTGGCCATGGCCCGGCAGGAACGGCGCCAGGTGCGACTTGACGCCAATCGGGCCGACGCCCGGGCCGCCGCCGCCGTGCGGGATGCAGAAGGTCTTGTGCAGGTTCAGGTGCGAGACGTCGCCGCCGAACTGACCCGGCGCGCACAGACCGACCATGGCGTTCATGTTGGCGCCGTCGATGTACACCTGGCCGCCATTGTCGTGGATGATCTGGCAGATCTCGCGGATGCCTTCCTCGAACACACCGTGGGTGGACGGGTAGGTGATCATGATCGCGGCCAGGCGATCCTTGTGCTCTTCGGCCTTGGCCTTCAGATCGGCGATGTCGACGTTGCCGCGCGCATCACAGGCGGTCACCACCACGCGCATGCCGGCCATGGAGGCGGTCGCCGGGTTGGTACCGTGG